>ERZ1034847.178-NODE-178-length-34121-cov-45.124024_pt1 | contig 34121 bp, 26 predicted proteins | sample MGYA00520633_ERZ1034847 | MGnify/ENA primary metagenome ERZ1034847 (study PRJEB33766, sample SAMN09781732) | gut metagenome | biome: gut microbiome | host: Homo sapiens | place: Madagascar | study: EMG produced TPA metagenomics assembly of the PRJNA485056 data... | reverse complement strand
TTGAAACCGGTTTCGGCAATATCATTCCTCTCTGGACATTCGGAATGAATTATTAAATTGTGATTGTTACATAAAGGGTTACATTCCCCATCTTTTTGGCACGCAGATTGTGACTATGAATATCGGGTTCGATAATAATAGATATTGCATAGATAGAAATTACAAGGTAGACTTTTAGGTTCGGTTTTTGAAAGTGAATTCTGCTGGCAGTGATGCCGGCAGGATTCTACGCTTTTTCTACGTGAAGTAAAAATGATAAAGGAGGGTAAATTGAAAGCAAAATCCGCAGACGAACTTTTCGATGAGCTATAAAAATCCGTATGGCTATTGATTCCAAAAGAAAAGGTAAAGCTGGAGGAGCTAGAGTTATCACATATACCACATTAGTAGATGAGAATACAGATGAAGTATGGTTGATAGGATACGTTTTTATCGATACATTGCGTAGAATTCCTGCACCTTGTTATGGAGCATAGAAGCATAGAGAAGACCATTCCTCCATTCTTCAGGAATATGGCATATTTCAAATTTAGCACCCAGGATAGCTCCTGCTACTGCTGCATTAGCCACATTGTCCTTCACAAGCCCTACCACCGAAGTTCTCATGACAGCCCCATTAGCTGCAGCTTTTTTCTTTCCCATCTTCCAGATAATCTCTGCTGCCTTCTGTGGATTTGAAGTATAGTCGCCAAGAGCCATTACATTATATGTATGCCGGCCAATTCCCATGCCACCGTTCATCATCCATTCCTTAAACCTTCTGGCAATATCAAGAATATCGACCTTTTGACAAGCCACAAAAGAATCTAAGATACACAGCATCATATTGGTATCATCAGTCCAATCGCCTCTTTGCCAACGACGACGATCATCCTGCACGATTTGTGAATAGTCCTCTATCCCATTAGGATAAAAACGATCCACCTCTTGCTTGGACATAAACTCTGTGCTCAGCCCCAAAGCATCTCCTACAGCTTGTCCGAAGATGGTACCGAGGAATCTTTCTTTTATAGTTTCATTTTCATTGTATATTAGCCACTTAAAAATGCATTGCGCTGCATTTTCAAACACACATGAATTATCCAGCGCCTCCTGATTCTACAGAATCTGATTCATATTTTCAACAAGAAGCAGATCTTTACCCTTTTCTTCCTCATCAAGCATTTCGAAAGGAGTTATATCTGCGTGAATATACTTTTTCTTATATTTCTTAAACAACTCTTTATTTTCCCTCACGCCAGCAGCCTCTTTTAACTTCATTGGCAAATACCCCATCAACAAACAAGACATCATCCAGCGACGATGCTCCATTTCGCATAACTCTAGCATCGTAGCAGTCTTACTACATTTTCTGCGCAAACCAAGCGCCATAGCACAATAAATGCTAGAGAGCTTATGAGCCTCCGGAATCCTATACCACGCCTCATCCGCATCCTTAGCCGAAGGATTATTATATGCCCTATCATACAGATAATTCACTTTCTTGCCATAATGAACTCGCTTCAAGAACCAAGCATCCTGCATACTCGCGCCTGGTCCCCAAATACACATATCATGATACAAATGAGTACTTTCTGCCCATTGTAAAATATCAGCACACCCCTTCTGGTAAACAGCCACCTTAACATCCTTAAAAGCAGGAGGAAGATGCAGAGTGGCGTGAATAGACTGAGTGTCACTATCCTCACAAACCACGATGCGTTTTACACTATTCTCACAGAATAAACTTTCAAGTTCAACACTCGTAGAAGTACCATATACAAAATGCCACTCTATATCCAAATAGTCACCATACTCCTCGACTGGACAATGCAATTCTGTCACACCATTGGCATCAGTCAACATCCAATTTGAAAGACAGAATAATCCTCTATGTGAAGCCATAAACTCTCTAGCCCATTCCTCTACATTTTCAGAAACAATGGTAATCCTACTTCGGTGATTGATATTTTGAGAGTTTGGATAATGGACCACATGAGCTAAAGTGCGAGCCACTGCTCGCCCCATGGAATTAGCGCCAAATATCACAACTTCCAAATGCTCCTTATCCTCCTTCTTGATTACTGGCATAAAATCGCTCTTATCATCATAAGCAAAAAACTGTTCTGCTTCATAATCATACAAGTTGATATAATCAACACATAGAAGACTCTCCTGATTAGTATTGCTTGCACTTCTAGCCATCACTTCGGTAGTAGCATCATCAGTAAGCATCACATAAGCAGGAATACGGGTTTCCATGCCCAAACACAACTCATACAACATATTGACACAACGAATAGACAGAGAATCATGATTATCCTCGCCATCTTCTCCTAATACATATATTATATGAGCCAATTGCGGATAAGCATCCATAAGATCTCTTTTATTGATGCGTCGCCCACGATAAAGCGTAATCCTATTTAACAGATCCGCAGAAAGCCCCAATTGCCTCATTTCCTTGCGCAATTCTTCCACATCACAATCTGTCAAAATCACAATATCCCTTTCTCCGATAACAGATAAATCCTGCAACATATTAAACAAGTGTCTATGAGCACCGATAATAAGAATATGATTACGATGACGGTAACGGACTTCACCATTCGTCCATTTTTCACTTATATTGTCAATGATATTACTGAACACAGACACCAACAAAGCATTGAGGGTAAACATACCTACCAATGCTATAATAAGGCGGAACAGGTCGTGATGACCTTCATCACCACCAAAACAACCTGCATCCATAAATAAAGCTACCGTCTCCTGCCAGCTCATGTCACCATAAACGACATAAGCCAAGCCAAAAAGAGTGGAAAACAAGATACTACACAAAAATGTAAGCAAGTACAATTGTTTGCCTGTACCCTGCGAAATGATTCTATCTAACCATCGTTTCATATAGTCATTCAATTTAAATACACCCAAGTTCTAATATTTTTTAAGTTTAATCAAGTTGCCGAAGCTGTCTTTTTCGTAAAGATTACCACTCCGGTCCTGATAAATGGTTTTACCTGCGCCAGCACCTGCTCCACAGAGGATAGCAAGTCCGAAAAGAACACACAGAATCTGGAAAATCAATTGCAGAATAGCCACAACCAAGGCACCTACAGCCACTATAGTGCCCAGGATATAAACCAGAGCAAACAAAGTAATGGCAACCCCTTTCCAAAAGCCCAATTCCCCTATGTTCTGCTTAAGCGTAATGCCTATACCGACGAGTATGATTCCCAAGAACAATAATCCAGCAGTTAATTCACAACCACTTCCTTTCCACTTAAAGCCCATTTGAGCCACCAAATAAAATACGATAACAGCAGGAATACTCACCAAAAAACCAATAACCGCAGGTTTAAGATGAATCTCCTTACTCCTTCCCGGCTCATCATAAAACAAAATGGCCTCATACCACCAAATGCTTGCAATCTGGGCAAAAACAACCAGAATAAAAGGAAGGATACGCAAGGCAGACCTCCAAAAGCCATATCTGTCAACATCACACCACCAAAAGGCATCACCGCCAAAGAGCTGATAAGCCATCACTTCTATTCCGGCTACAGCCAAAAGAAGAAGAGGAACCACTATGATACCTGCCTGGCGCAAAGGTCTGATATCAAACCAAACACTAATGTAACAAATAAGGATAGCCAGAACAATAAATCCAATAACAAGCCAACAAGGCCATAATGTGGTAAGAAAGCGTCCCCAATCTGTATGATAACGCACAACTGTATTATGAAGAGAATTGGTCACATGTTCAGGATTCGTCTCACTCCAAAGCAATGAAGATTGCTGAATTCGATAATGCTTGCCATCATGTGCAAACACAACATAAGTTTCCGAGGAATATCTGCCACAAGAATCAATCAACTCTCCCTTGGCAAGATTTAAAGCACGACTCTTCTTTTTCTCTACCCAACAGGTATCCTTAAAGGTTACCGGATAACACTTCACACTATCGTCAAAAAGAGGTTCTACTATGAACTGGCGCACATTGGCTCCATTCTTCACATGCCCACAAAGTTTACTCCCCGGCTTACCCTTACCATTCTGCAAAGCAATCACATAACTTATTCCAGAAAAGTAATCAATATAATTACCTTTCAGCAGATGACCTTCTCCAGCTAAGAAAAGACGATAATTACCATTAAGGGCATCCCCACTGGAGGCCTCCAAGTCTTCCAATAAGACATAACAGCCCTCATTCTTATATAATAGGGATCCTGAGACTTTATGAGACAGCAAACCTTTTTTGCTCTTAACATAAATAGTGCCCCTCACAGAATCCTGAGCCATGGTATCTAAGGACAAGGTAGCTGGCATCCCATTCATTTCTCCATTCCAATCACCTTGCACCATACCTTTATAATCATAAGATTGAGTAAAGAGCGCAGACTGCCAGGCAGCATTGACACCAATGCCGATAAGAATGAGTAGCAACAAACCTATCAAATACCCCAAATAAGGCTTCTCACACCAATCTTCCCAAAGTTCAGAAAGATTTCTCCTTTTCACTCCATTATTCAAACTGTTCATTCTCATCTTATTTATCGTATGTTAAGTTGTTATTTTTGGTTGATTCACTCTGAAAAGTTAAAAATTTGGCACAAATATAGCAAAAAAAACGTTCAAAACATTTTTCTTCGAGTTAAAGTTTCTTAATCACTTGTAAACTACAATTAAAAATCATATATTTGCAATTGATAAAGAATCAATGATAGATTAGAAAACTATTTACCTATCTGTCAGCATTCTAAGAATATTAACAAAAACATTAAGTACCATGGGTCTATTTGGAACTAGCAACTACGAAGAGATTATCGGTTTGAAAAAACGAATCGAGGAGCTAAATGACTCAGTCAATATGAAATCTCAACTACTCGAAGTCAATGACAAAGAGATAGCAGAGAGCAAGCAAAAGCTCGAAAAAAAAGAACAAGAGCTTGAGGAAGCTACCAAAAAGCTGGAAAAGACTGAAAGCGAAATGGCTCATCTCCAACATTCCCTCGATTCTGTCAATGCAGAATTGGAGAAACTTAAAAAAGACTTTACTGAACTTCAGACCAAATGGTCTGAAAAGCAACAACAGGCACCAACGCCAACAATTATTAACGAAGAAAAAACGCTTGTAACTAAGGACGCCGAGCCTTCACCAAACATTGATGCTAAAGAAATTGCAGAATTCAAGAAACAATTGACAAGCACCCGACAGGAAATCAGCAAAATTGCCGAATCTTGCAAAATGATTGAGATGCGAGATGACACAATGAAGAGTATGCACAGCGAACTTGAAAAGTACAAAGGCGAGCTCTTCAATAAGATGTTGAAACCATACAAGAATACGATTGTTACATTGTATGACAGCATCTCACGCACCTATAATTATTATCAGGACGAGACGAAAAAAAACGAAAACGGTGCTTACGACAAGCTTTTAGAACAAATTCACCATTTTATACTGTCAATAACAGATTGCCTGAATGACGAATACGACTTGGTAAACTTCACACCAGAGATTGGAAGCGAGTTCTCTCGCGGACAACATAGAATCAACAAAGTGATTCCAACTGACGAAGAAGCCAAAAACAACACAATAGCCAAAGTATGGCAATGTGGATTCTCTTACATAGCATTCGACCCAGCCAAGGGCATTGAACGAGAAGCAACTTTCCGTCCTGCTATCGTAGACATCTATAAATATCAGAAATAACAAAACAATTGTTTAATTTAAAAATAAATAACCATGGATAAAAGTCGTGCAGTATATGGTATCGATCTTGGTACCACCTATAGTTGTATTTCACAAGTAGACCAGTTTGACCAGGCTGTAGTGCTTCGCAACTTCGAAGGCGATGCCACCACACCCTCAGTAGTCTATTTTGAGGACGAGAATACCATCATCGTAGGCAAGGAAGCAAAGACTATGCTTGAGTCTGAACCAGACAAGACCGTTGCCTTTGTAAAACGCGAAATGGGTAATGATGCAGCATTCGATAAGACCAACAACCAGTATCCTTACCATTTTGACCCTTCAGAAATCTCGGCAGCCATCTTGAAGAAATTGGTAAAAGATGCTAATGATGCCAATGGCTACCCTGAACCAGTGAAGGATGTGGTTATCACCTGCCCTGCTTATTTTGGCAACAAAGAGCGCATGCAGACCAAGCAGGCTGGTATCATTGCCGGTCTTAACGTATTGGCCATCATCAACGAGCCTACTGCTGCTGCCATAGCGTATGGCCTAAAAGTTGACGAACGCAAGACTATCCTGGTATACGACCTGGGTGGTGGTACATTCGACGTGACTATCATTCTTGTCAATAAAGGAGCCATCAAAGTTATTGCCACAGGTGGAGACCACCATCTTGGTGGTGTAGATTGGGATACAGAATTGGCATCTTATATGCTGGATTCCTTCAACAGTCAAAATGGTACAAGCTATAAGCTTGATGACGACATGATGTTGAAAAATACATTATTAAACTTGGCCGAGACCAAGAAGAAATTGCTTACCGCAAAATCGAAGGTAAACGTCAACATCAACTGGGAAGGTCAGTCGGCACGTTTCGAAATCACACGTGAATTGTTCGACAGCTTGACAGCCAGCAAGCTGAACGAGACAATTGATGCAACCAAGGCAAGTTTAGAGATTGCACACCAGAAAGGTTTTGAGAAGATTGACGAATTCTTCCTGGTAGGTGGAAGTAGCCGCATGCCACAAATCAAGGCACGCATTGACCAGGAATTCGGTGTAGATGCCAAGATTGGCGAAGTAGACGAAGTGGTTGCCAAGGGAGCCGCCATCTATGCCATGAACGAGGCATACGCTCAAGCCATGAAGAACGTAGAAGAAGGCATTTCAGATACTCGTCCAAATCCACTTCGCTGTGGCCGCACCAACGTCATGAATGTCACAAGTAAAACTTATGGTTTAGGACTCATCAACAATGAAGTAGGTAACATGATTTTCGCCAATTCCAGCTTGCCGATTTCATTCAGCCGCACATTTGCAACGAGTTATGACAACCAGAAGATTCTCAGTCTTCCTATCTTTGAGAGCGATTTCACCAATCCTAAAACAGACGAAACCGTACAGGACAAGTTCTGCCGCCTGGTTACCACCGAACCTTCAGAGCTGAACATCACCAAGGACTGGCCAGAAGGAACTCCTGTAGAAGTAACTTTCAACATCGACAAAGAAGGTATGCTCTCCGTTCATGCTTCTGTAGAACATGACAACATTGATTTCCAGCTGAAAGTAACGGGTGTCAAGAATGAAGAGGAGTTGAAACAGGCTCAGACATTGTTGAGTAAGGTAAACATTGAGTAAGTGAATCTCTACTGATAAACATAAAAGAGGGCTATGATGCAAATAGCCCTCTTTATCATTTTTCCAACAGATAAAAAATATCTTGAAAATATTCATTGAATGGATCAAATAATATTGAATAGAAATGCAGAGAAATGGATTGAGGCATGCCAGTTTTTGAAAAGTGCCGAAATCAAACCGCAACTCGATGCCAGCGAATGGACTGCCGTTGAGGGGCTGAGCGAACTGTGGAGCAAGCCGTATGAAAGGGGAAGAGTGAAAGAGAACGCAGAAGATTTGATATCAATATTAAAGGAATGCGAAAACCTGCATACCAACAACCTGGACATCAAAACTTACAGCAAACAGCTCTCAGGAGTGGCACGCGATATGTTTTTGACCGACAAACAGATCTTTGAGAGCTTCCAAGACATCATGTATAAGAAAACTGGAAAGAAGCGTCCTGACACCAAGAAGAAAGAGACGCCTATCATACAGAAAGATTCCGGACACAAGCCAACCATCGATCTTATCATGATCAACCGACATGTACAAAACTTCATCAATGCATATGCCTTTCTGAACAGCAACGAAATCAAAGCTGCATTATCAGATGAAGAGCAACAGGCTATTGACTGTATCGGCCGTATTCTGATGGCAACTCAAAGAAGCAGCAGCGACATACGTACTTTGGAGAATGCCATTGAGATTCTGAAAAGATATGAGAACTTGCATCCTAACAACCTAAACATAAAGACGCAGAGCAAGCAACTCTCAGGGGTGGCACGCGAAGTGGGATTGGGGCACATCGAAATCTTCATGGCTTTCGCCAAGGCTTTTAATTCCAAGAAAGCAGAGTTAAACAAAAAGCTGGAAAGCAATAAGCCACACCTCTCCATTACTAAAGTGGAATTTGGACAGACATCTGAGAAGAATGAGATTCTGAATGCGTTTGGAACGCAAATAGAAGCAGGATTATATTATCTTGATACCCGCCTGACCATTGATACGAACATATACCAAACCAAGGTAGATTTTCATTTCATCATCCAAAACAGGACAGGCAAAGTGATTACGGAATATGATTTAGACACAATTGTCAATGGTTCCGGTACATATATTCTGCCAGGATACGGAAACACAAATGGTAATTTCTTACCAGAGCCAGGTAATTATACGGTCATCATTTCCTACAACAGGCAAATTCTGACTAAAGCTCCATTGAAGCTGATTCCTTCTAAAAGAGCCAGCGCACCCATAAAGATTGTAAAGATTGATTTTGCCAATCAAGACTCAAAAGGAAATATCATCAATGATTACGATGAACCACTTCCTATTAATACACAGTATTTAGGAACCAAACTGACTTTGGAGACGGAATTCAGAGGAGAGCAGGAAATCAATGTTTCCATCATTTCTTCCAAGGGAACTGTTCACAGCTTCTCCGACACCATATACATTGATGGTTCAGGCCAGTATACGATATCAGGATACGGAAACGAAAAGGGTACAGCCTACAATGAAGGTGGATTTTGGAGAATTGAATTCTCTGGAAAGAACATCATCAAAAAATCTACCAGAATTCGCATTGGAAAGAAGTCGAGAAACTGGAAAAAATGGTTGTTGATTGCCTTTGGCATCTATATGGCATTCAAGTTGATACCGATGATACCTCTCATTTTTGCTATGTTCGATTCTTCAGAGAGCCGCTACACGATAGCCGAATCATCCAAATTCAGAAGTGCTCCTCTCATCAACAAGAACAACGAGATTGGCACCTTCGATTATGGTCAAGAGGTAACATTCAAAAAGCAGAAGAATGAAATGTGGGCATCCATCAGCAACTCGAAACAAGATGGTTACATCTCGTCTATCCTCTTAATGACGAAGAAAGAATTTATGCTGTTTAACAGTATCTTTGGAGGTCAGGAGATGAACGACACGATGGCCATTGCCCGTCAGATGATTCCTGAAATCGGACTCAGAAGAGCAATGATTCAATTCTATATCTCCCAGAAATATTTGGGAAGAATGAGTCAGGAAACTGCCAAGGAAGCAGGCTTTGATTTTGGACCAAATGATCAGAATCAATGGATGATTCTTAGGACAACCGGTAATTCAAAAAGAGAAAACGTGCTCCATTCTGCCAATGGTATCGTGGGAATCATTGTTCAAAGCCCAATTACCGGAGAACGGAAAACATTGGTATTCGGCAAATCAGACAGCGGACAATATGAATGTCTCTACACAGAGAATGCTCCGAAAGATGGAGGTTTGGCTTCTATCCATAAAATCTCCAGTTCAAGCTTCGAGATATCATATGGCGGAAAGACTGCAACAAAATCAACCAGCAAGCGTTCTTCCTCAAAAAAGAAAACAAAGGAAAAGAACAAAAATAGAAATAAGGAAAAGCTTCCTGAGAGCAAACCGGCAGAACAAGACGTAAAAGAAGAAATAGTTGATCCATCAAAAGGTGGTTTCAAGTTTGAAGTACTCCATTAAAGAACTCCACATCTCTGTTTGCTAAAGACAGGAGATACTCCATAAAAAGAGGATGTATCATCAATTACGAAAGTAAAAGACGACACATCCTCTTTATTTTCTTACCACGCTTTCAGATTCCCTGCGGATAGAAATAGACAGAAGGCGCCAAGCGCTTTCCCAGAACCTCAGTCGCCAAAGACTGATACATCAGGTCCATGCTCTTGGCTAAATCTGCATGCCCATTATTAGCCAACATAGAAATCGTGGCTCGCATTATCTCAGCATTGGCAATTCTACAATCCCGACAAGAGAAAATAACCTCTTTCACCAAATCGAATGTTTGCTTAGAATGGCGCTTTATATAATCGCAGTCATCCCGCAACGCAGAAACATAAAGAGCCATAACTTCACCCACCGCTAGCTGCTTATAGGCAAAGGCATCACCAGGATTCTTATCGATGGCTATATGGCAGAATTTCAAATAAAGAAGTATCTCCATTTGCGGAATCATGCCAGTATAGAAACCGTATCTCACCTGCTTCTCCAAATTAATAACCAAACTGTGGAGTCTCTGCGCATCATCAGGTTCATTCTCATAATCCCTGACAAAATATGAATATGCACTCTTGATGGTCTCCAAGGCACAATCTATATCATGCTTTAGGGCATAAGCCTCAGCCTTGTAATCAAGGGCAATGGCATAGAACCGCACCAATTTCGGATCATCATCAACTCCTTGCAGATATTTCTCTATGATATCATCACTTTTCTGGATAACTTCATCATATTTATGCTGCATTCTAGATACCACCATTCCCCGCTCTAAAGCCATAAACAAATCCTCGATGGCACATTCCTTATCCTTATAAAGTAAATCAAACAACTGGATTGCCTTTTGATTCCTAAACTCCATCAAACTTGGACAGAACATCGTGGTATCATCCAAAGCTATTGCAAGACGACGGGTTATAGAATGGCTGAATGGACAAGCATTCCACATACTACGATAGATACGCTCTATTTTTGCCAGACACGCCTGACTCAGTTCATCATTCTTATATAGCATCCTTGCCAGATATTCCTTGGCAGACAAATACAAAGCCTCACCTTCATAACTTACCAGATTTCGAGATGTTAAGCCGCAAATTCTGACGGTAGCACTTGACAACATATTGACCATACTCTCCAAGACATCCATCTTGTTCTTATCAGCCCCATGCATATCCATATGATGCTTTAAGTATTCCACTTGGCTACACCACAGATAATATTCAACTTCCAGACACATTTTATTATCCCAAGAAGGCTCAGACCTGTAAGCATCAAGCAAATTAACAAATGTTTCCGGGAAATTCTGATTACGATCCAAAGAAAGCCCCGAAAGATGAGGAACAAGATTTTCATCTCCACCTAGCAACTCTTCCACTTCCTCAGACTTAAAACATGAAATAGCCAGCTGTGCTTCGTGAAGACAAAGCGACGCTGCATCATCTTCATGATGCCCTTTCAAGATTAGCGATGCCTGCATCAGACGATTTCCCATATCAAGAATCTGAGCAAACGATTGTTCAAACGGAACTTGCGACAAAGTCATAGGCTCAACCTGTTCTGCGAACAGATACGGATAACTCATGAGTAACCTGTCTGTAAAGACATCGACATAAAGCAATGGCGAGAATTCCTTGAGAACAGAACGCAAAGTCAATTCACTATAGGCCGACTTTTCGGAAAGTTTCTTTTGCAATTGATGAATATCCATGCCTTCTTCTGCAGCCAGAATAACTTCATGGGCTGCATTATATTGACCCTCAGGAGCAAACTGATAGTCTAACCAATAAACCAATCTCTGCACTTCTGCAGGAATGGCACGTACCCTATCCATAAAGAATCGGGTTATCTTCTCGCCCTCATCGCAAGCATCCCCATTACGCATCTCCTCATAATCCTCCACGTCAATATTAATTAAATGATGAAGTAACAGAATGCTCCATAGAGGGTTCGTCATGGCAGAATTGCCGTTGATATCAGTTTTTGCAGCAATAGCCTTCATTACTTTACTAGGCAAAGACTTATTGTAATAATTCGTATATTTATCAATCAGTTCCAAAGACTCTTCCTGGTTCAACAGAGGCAAGCCAAAGAGTTTTCCTTTCTCGCAGAAATTTTTCAGGTTGATTTCCCTGTCAGAAGTCATAACCAAGCATACATGCTCAAATATTTCCGGATAGGAAAAAATTTCATCCAAGCCTTTCAGATATTGGACATTATCTATAATCAATACGATCTTTTTCCCTTCAAAAAGATGAAAACTCTGAATAAAGTTACCCAACAAACAGGTCAGGTTAGCCTCCATGTTCATGTGACGTTTGCCTTCTGGCACCCCTTCCGTTTTCCACAACCATTTTTTGAGCATAATTTCAGCAAAAGCCATCGGACCTGTATATTCCGTAAGATGGATAAATGGCACATATTCATCCTCATATTGTGACAAGACAGCATATAAGGCAGAAGCTATGGATGTTTTTCCATAACCTTCAGGGGCAACGATGAGAATAGGTTCTCCATCATGGTCTATATGATAAAGAAGTCCTTGTAGATATTCTTGTCTGCCAGCAAAACGTGGAATCAATTCATCAATCTTTTTCATCTCAAGCGAAGCCAACTGATCCAACTCTGTCTCCATCGAATGCTCTTGTTTTTCTGTAAAGAGTATAGAATGAACGATAGTATCTGCAACTTTTTTCATTGCTGTTTCATCCACATGCATGCGCTGTCCATCCCACTTACAATCATACTGCATGATATTCTTCTCATATCCAGTAGATTGAAAAGCTTTATAGATTTTCTTTTTCAACAATCCTAATTTACTACGCAACACAGGGTCTGAATCACAGAATCTACTGCGATCCGTAAAATCCATAGAGGCATAAGCATCTGTATTTCTTAACAGAAAGAAGCAGTTAGGCAACGACTTCCGATTTTTCAATGCTCCAAAAAGAATTTCCAATTCAGTTACACTCTTTACTTCGTTGATTTCATCACCTAACATTTCAAGTTCATCGTCAGATAATTCATCCATCACTTTTTGCCATCTGTTCTTTGGAGGAATCCAACCATATCTGTCGCCAATGAATGCAATAAAATAAGGTCTTGAAGAACGGATATTGTCAACACACTGCCTCAAAACCTTGTTCTCACGCTCGTCCTCAGGAAGGTCTTGGGTATTGACCCCCCAACGCAAATCAACAATTTCTATTGACTTAAATATACTATAACGAGCCAGCTCTTTTTCTATTCTTTGCTTAACGAAATGATTCACCATATCTCGTTCTGCATCCATATCCTTAAAAGTACTACTGATAAATATCTGAATTTTTTCCATATTTCTTTGGCTGTTATTATGATAACTAATAAGTTCTGCAAATATAATAAGAAAAAGACTACATCAAGTAAAAATTTCAGAAAATCATCACCGTTTAAAGCTATTTAACTACCAATATCCACTACTATACTTATTAAAGTCGTATATTTGCCCCCAAATTACAACAATTATATGATCTTAGAAATATGGCAATAAAAATCAACACCCAAAAAACAGCAGAATTACTAGTAGGAAAAAGTCATTGGTGGGGAGCTCCTGACCTGCCAAAAGGAACCCCATACCCGTATGTTACAATCCAAGACCCTGAAGGAGATTTTGACGAACCGCTCACATTCATTTGTCAGATCAACTGCGAGGACATTGCAGAATTCGATGCCGAAGGACTTATTCCACATAAAGGAATGCTATATTTTTTTGCACCACTAGATTACTTCCTTGGCGAATATGATAGTCCGCTAGATTACCATATTCCCCCAAAGATAATTTATGCGGAAGACTACAACAATTTTGAACCATATAAAATATGCTGGGAAGGAACCAACGAGAGCATCTTTCGCCCTGCAGAAAAAATGAACTTCTCCCTGGCAGACCATACCCAAGGAGATGGCATCATTATGTTAGGAAAACCATATCAGGATGAAGTACTGGAATCCCATAGCAGTGATATCTGTCTTTTACAAATAGACGAGAACGATGATTGGGGACTCCGCTTCTACGATTGCGGCATGTACTACATCTTCATGAACCCTATCAACATTAAAAACGGAGAATGGAATCAGGCTTCGAGTGAATTATTCTATTATTAATCTGTTAACAATAATTCGTTAATAATGTGCTAAGCAGCTATACGCAAACATCGGCTATCTCACCATAGGAAACAGCCATGACATTGCAGAGTTTGTGTGTGACAACATCGCACGCATTTGGAAGGATTACCTGCAATGGGAATATCCCAAGGCAACCGCCATCTGCATCTTATACGATGGAGGAGGTTCCAACTCTGCCTCACATCATATCTTTAAGCAAGAACTTTTAAAGTTAGCCACATCGCTTGAATTGGATATTATCATTGCACATTATCCACCATATTGTTCAAAGTATAACCCGATAGAACATAAGCTGTTTGCACATATAACAAGATCCTGGAGTGGAGTACCATTGCTGTCTGCAGAATATGCTTGCAGGAAAGCGAATGAAACTACGACATCCAAGGGATTGGTTGTTGTTGCCACCATCAATTCTAAGGAATACCAAACTCAAAGAACGCTTGACGAATCATATGTATCCGAAAGACAAAAGCGAATCATATTTGATAAACAATTGCCTAAGTGGAACAATGTCGTTAGGTGCAAATCTGCTTAGCATTTTTGTACCAAGTTATTTTTTAACTGTTACTAAATAGTAACAATTTAAAATAGATAAGATTATGAAGAAGTTTATGTTTGCAGCTATCGCAGCTATGGTAATGGTTTCAGTAAGCAACGTTTTTGCATCAAGCAGAATGGTAGGTAACGCAGAGGTAGCAACAGTTGATACCATAGCTCCAGATGCTCCTTCAGATACAACAGAAGTTGGCACTCCTATCCAGCCACAGGCAGGTGTTGAGGATTCTACACAGCAGGATTCTACACAGCAGGAAACAACTCAGCAGCAGGCTGCAGAAACAGAGCAGCAGACAACTGCCGAATAAAAGATAAAGAACAGTTCATTTTGCAGCGTTATTCATATAATAGGAATTAGTTTTTTTCAAAACAGGTAAATAGACTTATTCAGGTTTCAAGAGAAATTGCATAGTTAGAAAATACAAGGTCGAACTTTAGGTTCGATTTATGAAAAGTGAATCCTGCTGGCAGTGATGCCGGCAGGATTCTTGCTTAATAGCCCCAGTAAAACTCGTCAAATATCACTTCATTAACCGCTCTATCCATTCATTGAACAAAGGGCATTTCTCCCGAATCTTCTCTAAGCCAATGTCCATAGCAACACAAATGCCAACAACTACCTTATTATAATCAGGAATAGCAGCTATCAATCGTTTGGACGGAGCTGTCTCAGGACTATTGTTGATAAGCTCTGGTGATTGGAAAACCTCTGCCGTGGCCTGCAACTCTGCATAATCAAACTCACTCTCCTCAAAACTGTTCAAGAATGCACTCACATCACTAAACAGCAATCCTTCAAACTCATGAAGTTGTATGTATGGAATGAAGCGAAAGCGATATTGTTCAGAAATATCCTTCGCCATTCTATCTATCAAGAAATGAATACGCTCCGTCTTATCCACTATCTCCTTAGATTCTTCCCATCCAGGAAACCCGAACTGGTCTTTGATGCCATAGTAATCCACCAACATGCTGACATAGACATCACCTTCTTGAAGATGATTCAAGATTTGCTTTTTGATGGTAGCCCAAGGCACGATACCACCATGCGAGTGCTTGATGACAGGAGCTTCCACATAAATATCATGCTTAGCAAACTCCACTCCAAGCACTTCTGTACAAAACTCTTGTTCCGTAGGACCCTCACATACTATGATTAGTCGTTTCATCGTGGCTGACCTCCTTTCATTATATTTTGTTTCCACAAATCACCAAGTGTATAATCCTCAAGCCAATGTGCCAATTCTTCGCTATTCAGGCGATTGATGGTTGTACCATCTTCGTTCTGATTAACAGTCAAGACATCCTCTGGTTCAAAGTTACTGATTAGTTCAGCACTCTGAGTTGCAACGATAACTTGCGTGCCCTTTTGTGCCGCCATCTTAATCAAACCCGAAAGTTTTTCGATAGCCACAGGATGCAAACCAAGCTCTGGCTCATCAATGATGATAACCCGTGGTAACCATGGCTGCATAAAGAGCACGGTCAAGGCAATAAAGCGAATGGTTCCATCCGACAAGTCGGTCGGTCCGTAAATCATAGAGCTATACTTATCCTGCCATTGCAAGCGCACCATATCGGCTTCGGTTGGTTGGAAATAGAAATCCGAGAAATAGGGAGCCACACTCTGAATGACACGGATAATGCGACGATAAGCCATCGGCTTCTCTCGCTGAATACGATAGAGGATAGCCGCCAGATTTTCACCATGCTCATACATACGATAAGCATCGTTCACGATATGGCTATCAGCCGTAAATGGAGAACGGCGACCTGTATCGTGGAAATGAAACTTGCGAATTTGGGAGATATAGTTAGATAAATCTTCCTCTTTATGGTCTTTTAAACTCGACTCGCTTTGATACTCCGTTATAACACTTTTCCTCACTAAATCTAAAGGACAAACATCATCATAACAACGAACAACTTCTCTTTCTACGATGAGTTTACCATCAGATTCCAATAACTCCAAGTCATATTCTCTCTTAGCTGTTAGCAAGTTTACAGCTATACGATCGGTAACTTTTCTGCCTTGATAGAGTAATTTATCTACTCCACCAACCTGAGCGACATACGCCCCTAATCTCTTCTCATAGATGTTGCCTAACATCTCGAAAAGAGACAAAAAGTTACTCTTACCAGCTCCATTGGCACCAATCAAGAGATTGATAGGATGCAATTGAACAGATAACTTTTTAAAAGACTTATATCCAAATATTCTTATCGAGTCCATATTGTAGTTTCATTCAAATATAAAAGCAAAGGTACACTTTTTAAGTGTATTTACCAAATTATTTATTCAAAACTTTTGTTTTACTCGCAAAATTAAGCTATATTTTCTATTATAAATTAAAAAAGTAACTACTCTGTCATCTTTATGCTTGATAAGTAGCCCTTTAGTAAAATCCAGGCAATTCCTCATTTTGAGCTATTACTCACCCTAAATGCGCTGTTCTTAAGGGAAGCGGGGTGAATATGTTGCAACAAAGGGACCTTAGATTTCCTAACTTTTTGCGGAATGTTTCCACATACTTTCCTCATTTTCCACACCATCTACTTTTAATCCTGCTGGCAGTGATGCCAGCAGGATTCTGCGTTTTTTGATACAGAAGCATATACATGGATTTCTAAAGAGCAAGCCAAAAGTTTAATTTTATTAAACATTCCCAGTTTTTGACATTTGTGTCATTTTTCGGGAATTAACACACGAAAAGCCATTGACATCTTACTTTCTGGGGCTTACGTTACGAGATTTTGAATGCAAAAGCCCACAAAGGAGCCGTTTTCATTCCCGTTTTTTGTCATTAATGACACTTTTCGGGAACGACTATGATTATAAAAAGAGATTATTATTTACAGCAACTCATATCGAGCAAGTCTAACAATCTCATAAAGATTGTAACTGGAATTAGATAGTGATAAGAAGAAAGCTGCATACCTCCGATCTTTACACGAAACAGTGTATCTCAAAGATATAATAGAGAGGAACAACTTGAAAAACAGCGAAGAATTCATGGAGTTGATGCGTGTGATGGCTTCATGTATAGGTTCTCCGTGCAATCCTAGTAAGTTGGGAAATACATTCAAAAGTGTAAAGAATGAAACCCTTGACAGAAAAACCATATCCAAATATCTTTCCTACATGGAAGATGCTTTTCTTATAGAGAAGTCAATGCGATATGACATAAAGGGCAGAAAATATATAGGTACACTTTCGAAATACTATTTTCAAGACATCGGACTACGCAATGCCTTACTGAATTTTAGACAAGTGGAAGAGAATCATATCATGGAAAACGTCATATACAATGAGCTTCGTTTACGAGGTTTTTGCGTTGATGTGGGTATGGTAGAGGCAAGGACTGCAAAAGAACGCAAACAACTGGAAGTGGATTTCGTTGCAAATATGGCAGACCGTAGATATTATATCCAATCAGCATTTGCAATGCCTGATGATGCAAAAAGAGAGCAAGAATGCGCTTCATTAAAAAGAATCGACGATTCCTTTAAGAAGATAATCATAATGCGCGATGACATAAAACCATATCATGACAACAATGGCTTTTATATTGTCGGGTTAATGGATTTCTTGCTAAAGCCAGATTTGATGGAACAATTATAGAAATCGGAGAAAGAATCCATTCGTCATGAGTGGACTCTTTCTTTTGAAAATCATAGCTTATCTATTATTACATGGTTGGGGACCTTACATTCCCCAACTTTTTGTGGAATGTTTCCACATACTTTCCTCATTTTCCACACTATCTACTATTGGTACAAAAAAACATAAACGTCTGATAATCAACGCATATTGTTTTCTCGCTTCTTTTTGGCACACAGATTGTGACTATGAATAGCGGGTTCGATAATGAATCCACAAAGAAAGAAAGTAAGTAACATTAAATAGTAATAATTTTAAAAATATACGATTATGAAGAAGTTTATGTTTGCAGCTATCGCAGCTATGGTAATGGTTTCAGTAAGCAACGTTTTTGCATCAAGCAGAATGGTAGGTAACGCAGAGGTAGCAACAGTTGATACCATAGCTCCAGATGCTCCTTCAGATACAACAGAAGTTGGCACTCCTATCCAGCCACAGGCTACCACAGAGGATTCTACCCAGCAGGAGACAACTCAGCAGGAGGCTACAGAAACTAAACAGCAGACAAATGCTGAACAAGAAATCACAAGAGAGTTCTGTAGAGTTCAATAGAGTTCTATTTGCAGACGACATATTAAGAATAATAGGGAAAGCGTAGAATCCTGCTAGCAGTGATGCCAGCAGGATTCTACGCTTTTTGATACAGAAGCATACACATGGATTTCTATAAAGCAAACCAAAAGTTTAAATCTATTAAACATTCCCGTTTTTTGTCATTAATGACACTTTTCGGGAATGACTATGATTATAAAAAGAGATTATCATTAAAATCATATCATGACAACAATGACTTTTAAGATGTCAATGGTGCTGTACAGAAACCGATACAGCGCCATCTTATCAGACCATTGAGTAGAGATTCTGCACCTTGTTATGGAGCATAGAAGCATGGAGAAGACCACTTTTCCATTCTTCAGGAATTTGGTCTATTCCAAATTTAGCACCCAGGATAGCTCCTGCTACTGCTGCATTGGTATCCGCATCTCCTCCTGATAAAACTATCTTCAGGATACCCTCTTTGTACGAGGTTGCATGCCAATAAGCCCATAGGGCAGCCCCTAAAGTTCTGAGCGTATATCCCATACTCTTTTCATCATCCAGGCACAAAGAATCCAGACCTTCATGATATGCCAAGTCAACAAATGGAACGATTCGTTCATCATATTGTTTGGCAATGCCAATCACATCTTCATAATCCAATATCATGTCTTCAAAGACAAGAGCATGTATGATAGAAGAAACGATAACGCAAGAGCCTACACAGCGAGAATCATAATGAGTTAGCTTACAGATATTCTCTGCATTATTAGCCACATTGTCCTTCATAAGCCCTACCACCGAAGTTCTCATGACGGCTCCATTAGCTGCAGCTTTTTTCTTTCCCATCTTCCAGATAATCTCTGCTGCCTTCTGTGGATTCGAAGTATAGTCGCCAAGAGCCATTACATTATAGGTATGCCGACCAATTCCCATACCTCCGTTCATCATCCATTCCTTAAACCTTCTGGCAATATCAAGAATATCTACCTTTTGACAAGCCACAAAGGAATCTAAGATGCATAGCATCATGTCGGTATCATCAGTCCAATCGCCTCTTTGCCAACGACGACGATGATCATCCTGCACGATTTGTGAATAGTCCTCTATCCCATTAGGATAAAGACGATCTACCTCTTGTTTGGACATAAACTCCGTGCTCAGACCCAAGGCATCTCCTACAGCTTGCCCGAAGATGGTACCGAGGAATCTTTCTTTTATAGTTTCATTTTCCATATTTTTTCTATTCATACAACCAACAAATCGTAAAGTCATCCATATCTAGCAATAGTGCTGTACCGATTACACAGCTCCACTTTTTTAACGACAACACTTATTCCCTTTCATGCTCCTTCAGATACAAATTAAACTCATTAAGAATCTGACGAAGATTATCATCAAGCACATTATTATATACACAATAAGCCAGTTCTTTTGGCATTTCCATCCCTCTTGTAGCAACAGCTATTCCTCCAGCCATACACGCCATAGTATCTGCATTACCGCCAAGAGAGATAGCATTACGGATAGTAGAAGTATAACTATCTGCTTCGAGATATGAGATGATAGATTCAGGAACACTCGACAGACAACTATCCCTAAATCCATAATCGGGACGTATTTCTGCAAGAGTACGGTGAAGATTGTACCCTCCAAAATGAGCCTCAACGTAATCGCATATTTGCTTCTTGTCTTTTCCTTGACGAGCCAGGAAGATACAAGCAGCTATAGCCTGCGCCCCCTTTATCCCTTCAGGATGGTTATGAGTCACCTCTGCAGAAATCTTAGCAAGCTGTAAAGCCTCATCCAATGTCTTGGCATAAAAGCCACATGGACTTACTCGCATGGCAGAACCGTTGCCATAGCTGTTATACGGTTCCGTTTTTCTACTAATAATCCACCGCAAGAACTTCTTCCCATAGCCAACAAACATATACTTCCGTCCCAGTTCTTTCATACACTCCACGAGCTTCTCATGAGTATGTTCAGGATCAATCGTCAGCCATTTTGCAACAGCCAAGGTCATAACCGTATCATCCGTAAAACGAGGCTCTTTGTATATATCGAAGTCCCCATGCTTTACCGGATGAAATTCATACGCAGCCCCGAAGCAATCGCCAGCGATTGCTCCAATGATACCAGTTGTAGGAAAGGGCAACTCTGCCCTCCCCTTTGTCTTGTGCTTCCCCATTTTACGTAAAAGCGCACTGCATGAATCCGATAATTTTCCTAGTAATACCATATTTGTATTTCTTTTGTAAAGTTGTTAATAAGGAGTCGGAAGCCATAAGCACCCCATTTGACGACAGCGCAGTAGCAGTGAATCGGTACCATATAATCGTCATAAAACTCGCAAACCAAACTATGTCTTTATTCTGGAACAAAGCAAAACTGCCAGCAAATGATTTTGGTTATTTATCACTATCCTGTTCTATTTTTCGAGCAATATTTACCAAGTCACCTTTAATATAGCCAATCATACCCATAAGAATATCCTTAAGCGCCTTACGATAATCCAATATTCTATTGATTTCTGCCAGAACCACCTTGATGTCATAATTTGTATAATCAGGAGTTTCGGACTGCGCAAATACAACAATAGCATTAAGCCTTTCTTGGTTACACCCCATCTTTGCACACAACTCAAAAAAGCTTGTACTGCAATCCAACATAATAGGTTTCAACTTTTGACGAACCATACCACCCAATTCTATCTTTAAATCACAATAATCATCAGGCACATCGTCATCATCGTAAGGATGCATATAGCGCTCTCTAAATTTATCTATATCTTCATCAAGAGCAGCAAGGCTATCTATAGCATTCATACCAGCAAACAAATATTCATACATCGCCTTAACACTATCTTCCGAATTCGCAGCAAGATAAGAATACATTTGTTGCTGAATAGCACAATGTTTTTGACTAAGTTCTTTTACTTGCGCATCCTTTTCTTCACATGGCAAATCACTTACTGCATATACTTTTCCCCGATAAGTAGCATATTTTATTTCATCTTGCAACTGTAGTTGATGCATAATTTGTGCATCTTTGAGTTCCATCTTATAAGCTTTCATTATCGTTCTATTAGCTTCAGTAAAAGGATATTGCGTATTCTTATCAACATCCAAAGAATCTAGGTCAAAACGTCCCATCATTTCAAAGAAAGGCCGATAGAATTTTGGTAAGCATACACCTTCATAATCTTGTTTGATCCATTCTACCAAATCAGTTTCTGACAGAGTATTCGTTTTCATTAAGGCCTGGCGTTGAGTTTCATTTGTATTTGTGCAAAGGAATAGTTTTTCCCATTCCTCAACAGAGGATACGCTCAATATATCCCATGCTTTTTGAAGATGAAATTCCTGTTTTGAAGGCATACTTTGCACTTTCTCTATTCTCTCAGCCTCAGAAGGATGGTCCGAATATAGATTTGCAAATGTTATCTCCGATGGTTCTTCATCGAAATCATCCAGGCATGTCTCTATCTTGTCGTATGAAATCGTTGTGCATAGTTCTTCTGCCTTGACTTTTTCATATTGTGCAAAAACATCATAAAAAGGCGCATACTTTCCAACAGAAAGCAAACGTCTCCATAATGCTACGGCATTACTTTCTGCTACGCTTGAGAAACTCACTTTTATCATTGCCGAAACAAACATTTCTTTTCCAACAATACTACAAGCTACTCTATCTGCATCAAACTCCATTTGGCGAGAAAGAGAATAGTAAGAACGATTTACGAACTTATACATCCAACGCAGCACATCCTTAACAAACACGAGGATATGATACAATAAAAAAAGTACAATTTGCCCTATCGCCCCATACCAACCACCAAATCTACAGAGATTGTTCAATCCCCGGAAATATTTATCTAGCCAAGCATCCCACCTATCTTCCTGAAATGCCATATCATACATCACGATATTGAGATAATAAATAACCGAACCTATTTTCATTGAACTTTGAGCAAAATGCCCAAACTCATGAGCTATTATCGATTTTACTTCCTCCGTATTTGTATTAACAAATAATCCTAAGCCGACCACTAGATTTTTTCGTGTCGGGAAAAGGATTGATTGCAGTGTGTTATTATAAAATACAGAAGCATTTACCTCATTCGACAAGAACACATGCAAAGGCATTTTGCATCCAGTCGACTTAGCAACCTCTTCTATTAAAGTAAACAACTTTGGCATCTTCTCTTTCGTCACTTCTACTCTTGATGCATCACTCTTATTACTCTTTCGCAAAAGAAATTTCAACGGATATAATCCATACAGTAAAAGAAAACAACAAGGGAGTGCTATCAGAAGCACAATACATAATAACGAAAAGAACTCACCAGAATCATAACACTGCATGATACCAGGCAATCCATAATTCATGAAGCAATAGTATGCTACATATACAAACACACACCCAAAAGCTACCAGTAACAAATAGCTTAAGAAAAATAGTACTATCTTAAACAGAACAATAGTACACTGCTTATTCAACTCGTTGTTCATAAGAATTCTATTTTTTGTGATATAATTAAGTAAGACTACAAAACATTATTACTATGTAAAAAAGAGTCTAACAAAACGGAATACACCAAGAATTATCAACAAAATGCCAACTAAAGACAAACCGACAATAATATATTGATCTATTGTTTTAGTATCTCTCAGCCTAAGCCAAGAAGGAAAATACTTCCAAAGCAGATACCCCAGTATTATTTGAAAAATTGAATGTATCATAACTACTTAAGATAAGGTTTAATAGCGTCAATACTCCAAGCATAATTTAAATTTGCTTGCGAACCATCATAAAATGTTCCAGATGTAACCCCTATAACTTCACCATACTCATTGATTAAAGCACCACCACTACTTCCATGATCTATCAATGCATTAATTTGCATCAAATAGGTATCACGCCATTGCGATACTTCTCCTGAAGAGAATGTATTTTCTAGTCCTCTAGGACTACCTATAGCATAAACCTTATCGCCAACACTTGGCTTTTCTTTAGCTAACGGTATATAAGGAACATCATCAACATCGACGAAGAACAAGATAAAATCTTCCTCTTCATCAGACTTAACAACTTTCGAAACCTTATATGCAGTATCACTCCCAACCAGTTTTATCTGCTCAGCACCAATAGCTGTACCCTTAAAAACATGGTAATTACTAACGGCCAATCCATGAGAGTTTATGAAAAAGCCAGAACCTTGATAGGTATTTGTACCATCTGTAGTAAAGACCATAAACACGGCATTTCCATATCTATTAAATATAGTTTTGCCATTCAGGATTTCATTATTATCTCCATATTCTGCTGTAGCAGAAGTTACGTTATCTTCAGAATCAGGAGTTCTTACAGATTCCCTTTCTGTTGCAGACTCTGCACTTCTATTAAGTCTCTTATGCCCAGATTTGTGAGCACAAGAGACAAATAAACACATTATAAGTACTATAAGTAACTTACTTTTTTTCATCTTCAATAATATTTTTAGGAATAATGTGAATCAAAAAACGCTGATTGTTGACTTCATACATTTTATCACGCATTGTTTCAATATTATATCTTCCATCTCCACTACCAGCAATTTGAACCTCACAGTTTTTTCCAAAATTAATACCACATACATCCTTCCAATACTTCATTAAGGAATAAGCTCTCTCAAAACTCAAATCATAATTACGATCAGTCCATGCCTCTGAGTTTTTCGATGCTTGTCCTTCAATGATTAACAGATACTTATTATCATTATGTTTAGATAAGAACTTTTGAATCTCAACACCAGCAGCCCCTAATTGCTGTTTTGTATCATCCGGCAACTCTTCTATATCATAATGCAATTCTTCGAAAAAGCAATGCACCTTAAGCACATACTTTTTATAAAAAGGATTATATTCAAAGTACTGCTTACTCAAATCCTCTGTCGATTTCTGAACAAGTTTGATTTCTGCCAATTCTCGCTCAGTTGCTTCCATTCGTTTATGCAACAATACAATCACCAGAACAAAAAGGACCAACATAATGAAGAACAAACTAGTCATCAAATCAGAGTAACTTGTCCAAAAGAAAGACTCTTTTTGTTTCATTCTACATTACCCTTTCTATTATTTACTATATTTTGCTTCAGCTGAGCCACAGTATCAACAGGTTCTTGCTTTACCACATGCGATAAAGAATCAGAAACAGAATCAACCATTTCTTCATCAAGAGAATTAGCATTTCTCATGACACTTGTATCACTCATGATTCTATAAGAACAATACCCCATGAATAAAGAAGAGATAAAGAACATAATAGCACACATTACCAATAACAACTTTCCCCATGCAGGGAATCTTGCTTCTTTACGACTTCCTTCAGGTGTGGTCGTTGCCAAGAATTCGATTCTCTCTACCTTTTTATTTATCTTCTCTATTGCAATCGAGTTATTTTTCTCAATTTTGTTAGCTAAAGTTGTCAAAGCAGAAGGTATCTGCGAAATAGCTTCCAAATTTTTATTCATCTTTGGGAACGCCTCCAACTGACTAGTGAACTGATCAAGCAACTGCTTATTAATCGTTTTAAAAGTATCAACCTCATCAGTCAAGACCTTTTCCAATTCAGCCATATTAGTTACAGAAGTATTCTGCAAAGTTTTAAGAGCCGTCTTTAAAGCATCAGTCTCGTCTGTCAGATTCTTTGCTATCTCAGCCTTATTTCGAATGAAGAAATCTCTTATTTCCTCAAGGACATGCAAACGATCACTTTCTGCAAAGAATTGCTCATTAAACTTTTCTATAGCAGTAGTATATCCTTTTACACTATTCAGATAATACTGGAAATCCTCCAATTTTTCAGTACATCCCTTCAATTCTTTCAATACATTGACATTCGCTGTAGCCATTTTCATGACATCCATATCATGAACTTTCTGGATGATGTCTGCCTGAAACTTATAAGACTCATTTACTTTAGAAAGAGTCCCTCCCAATTCTTGAGTATTTGAAGAGAAAGTATTATTAAATCGGTTCAGATTCTTCACCAACTTATTCAATGCATCAGAAGTATCGGATGGTAACTCTGGCAACAACACAGATTGCATCCATGCCAAAAATTCATTTTTACCACTTTCCTCTTGCAATTTACACTTTTTAAAGAGCAAGGAATTTAATGTTGTAAGACCAATACCAAAGATACTAGCAACCATTGCCCAAGCTACACCCGTAAGCAAATCGCTCACACCATCAGCTGCAGAATAAAAAGCAGACTGTTGAGCTGACGAATTGGTCATCAGAGATGTTATACTATCAGTAAACAACAAAGAACCAAGACCTATGATAACACCTAACATTGTACCAGCGAGTCCACAATACAATGGTACAGGTGTTTGAGTAGATATATCCTCTTCTACCGTTTCACAATGCCTATCAACAGCATCCTTTAACAAATTATAGTCTATGACTGAGCCAACACTATTGTTCAAATACTTGTTGATGGAATCCTTGATCGATGAGAATATTATATTTCCTTGACCATATATTCCTTTGACAAAACCAGAGTCTCTGTCATGTGATATGTCCCAAGTACCTTTTTTCATAAAGATGTCTCGGAACTGATGCATACGCTTTAAGTTCTTTACAAAGAAATAGAACTGAAGCGCAATTATACCTAAAACAATTATAGGAACTACAAATTTCATACTTATCAACTATTTTAATTTAACTTCCGCTGGTTGTATTACTTGCCAGTATTTCTGCCCATGTTGTTCTCTTTGAACAGCCTGTCCACGCTTTACTACACTAAGTTCTGTAGCTTCTTGCAAAGAACCCTCTAAGATGGTTATTGCTTTACGAATCGAAGAAATAGACTTTATTCGCTTAACAGAAAGAGGTTCAAACTCAGCCAAACTATCTGATTTGGCATAATATTTGAAAAACGCCTCTTCGGTTGCCGATGTATAGACCTTACCTATGATTCCCCTATCATCGTTAAAACCGAAATAGCCACTCTTTACATCATTGACTGACGCAGGAGCTTTTTTACTTTCTGATTCTGGTCCATAAGTACGATTTCCCTTACTTACGTTTTCCTTATTAACATTCTCTTTCAGTGCAACAATCTGTCTTTTCAGATAATCGATATCATCTTGATAATCATATACTATACGACTACCTGCTCTATTATTAGTAGCGCCTTCATCTTTCAGTCTATTAATTGCATTTTCAAGGAATATCAATTTATCTTTGATTTTCTCCTTACTTTTCTGCAATTTAAGAATTTCCCATAAGGAAACCATAACCAACACCAAAAGCAACAAACTTATTGCCAACAACACATAAACCAACTGTTTGTCTACCTTACTTTCCAATTCTTTATTGGATTCATTCAAGGATTGCTCTACTGATTCAAGACGATAACTATTGTCTCGTATTGAATTTTTCATATCTCTGCATATTTGCTGTAAAGCTGCCAAATCTTTCGAATCAACAGAGTCACTGTCCGTTTTCTCGACAGATGGCTTTGGCAGACTATTTGGCTGAAATCTACCATTATCGCAAGCACACAAAGTTATACTTGCAACTATTATCAATAGTATTTTCTTCATTATTAATTATCTTCATTAGTTAAACTTTTGTTTATTACTCCGGAAAGAACATTCATCACACCCTTTATTGGATAGAAGAACAAAGTCTCGCTTATTCGTTCTTGCCCATTGGAGTCCTCTTTTGCTAAAGTCATACCACGATTGATGAATGTGTCAATATCTTCTTTGCAAACATCTTTTGCTAAAGACAAAGATTCGGGAGTTACACCAAAATTTTCATCAAAGTTAAACTCTTTATTCAATTTATCTAAAGTAAACTCAAAGAATTTCACCACTGCCTCTTTTGTCTTGCTGATATAGTTGGCATTTATCGAATCATAAGTGTCATCATTACCAACAAAAGAAGTACCATCGCCCTTCAAAATCACCACCTTATCCCTGTCTTCATCCAAAGGTTGATTAGTTACCAAAGCACCCTTGCAAGTGGCCTGCTTTGGAGAAGACGCAGCATCTCCTAAGCCGAGTATTTCCAACTTGCCCTCAGTACCATCAACACCTAGCAATTGGAATATCTTACAAGTAAACTTTGCCAACAATCGATTTTCAGGTGTGATAACACGCAAGATTTTACTTCCGTTTCCACTAAACGAGATATGACGAGGCATAGGCATACTCTTCAACTTCAATATCTGGGCAATGTGGTATATTATAGCTGTATAGAATATGATAAAGACTATCTTGAAGTTCTCATCATCACGCAACAGCACGTCAAAATCAATTACGCTTCTATCCAAATTTGCAGCAGCAGGATTTTCCGGCAAAGAGAAGAAGAAAGAGGCTATATTCGAAGGTTTAGTATTGGTATCCAAAATCTTCTTCAGTTCATCAATATCCTTTATTTTATCTTCCACCACTTTCTTGAAATAGTCAATAATTCCATTATGAAGGCTTTCATCCAATGAGCTTTCAAATAGGTCATTAGAAGCAAACTTGAAAGATGTAACATTCTGCAATTCTCCATTCTTGGCAAAAGCAATATCCGTAGTACCTCCACCAATATCAATACTAACCAAATTGGTTGCAGTGGCATTTTGACGGAAGAAATATTGGATAGGAGCCGATGACTCTGTCATAGACTTAGTTGTCCCATTTCCAAAATATTTATGATATGCATTGTTCCATGTTGTTCGAATCAAATTTACTCGCTTTGGGGACATACTGATTGGATAAAACCATGTGATATCCGTTTGCTGCAAATTACCACCATTCATGACAACTTTATTGCGCAACATCAGCATCAAACAATCAATAAAGACAGAAATATAACGTTGTTCCTGCCCCTTTCCCCATTTTATGTTATCTTTTGGAGTATCATTGTAAGCATTAGACATACGCTTATTATAAGCAAATGGAATGTTCACCAACTCATAAGGCAATATTACGTTGTTCCAATCCACACCCTTGGCATGAGAGAGTACAGTTCTTGTTGGAAACTTAAACATAGATTCTTCACCAAGAATAAATGGCAGAAAATCATATTCCTCAAGCTCTTCATGAACCTGCAAAAAGTTTTGAATTGCATTAGGAGAAGTTTCAAACATTTTCACCATAGGACTGTCTTTTACGTCATAGGCAAATGTATGTGGTTCTAAATCTCCATTTTTCATAACTTCCACATGAGTGTTGGAAGTTCCTAAATCAACCGCAAACTTAAATTGTTCCGTACCTCTTTGCTGGGCAAATATTGGCACAAGAACACCTTGGTTATTATTTGCATCCGTAAGAACAATATAATCAAAGTTCTCCTTATACAATGTATAAGTTACAGCCTTATAAAAATCCTCTCCATTCTTATTTCTACAAGCATGAGTCACACTCAATTTATTCACACCTTTATAAAATGAGAATTGAAATTTACGACTATATGTACTTACACAGCCTATCTTATACAATGCTTCATTTGGGTTTACAAACATGACATTAGGCATTAAGAAGCCTGTAAAATCAGCCTCAACTATTGCCCCCTCGTTACGACTTGGATTAGCCGCATTGCCTTCTCCATAATACAACTTCGTATATTCCACATATTTTACATTGCTATTACCCTTTATAGGAATACGCAAATATACCTTTACGCTCATATCATTGATGTTCTCCATCTTAATCATAGGAGAACCATCTACTAAAGGATTCTGCAAATCTACAGATGAGAAAAACTCAAAGAAGCGTCTCTTTAATGGCAACAAGTAGTTTTTTTCAACATTAGGAGTTCCATCGTAATTTCCATCAAAGAAACTTTTTTTGTTCAAACTATGAGGTACTTGAATGATTGTATCTTCCAAGAAATCACCAATCGTCAAATAAGGATATATGGTTCCGTCATTTGGCAAACGTCTCTGATTTAAATCATCCTGCTTATCAAAATAACTAGCACGATTATCCTTACCCCACAAAGCTGTAGTGTAATGAAGATTTGCATACATATTACCCGCTTCAACAGGGAGCACCAAAGGCATCTGTTCCAACTTAACCTTAGAAACAATCTCAAAGTCGCTGCCCTTTATTGGCTCATTCAACTTCTTCAGTATCGGATAACCTAACACCTCTACAATATTTGTCTGCTGATTTACAGAGACTTGAATATTACTCTTAGCCAAAGGATCTGAGCTTGTTAAGCCCTTTAACTCATTTCTGAAGTTCACATCCAACTTTTTCAATGTCATCTGAAGGTATTCATACACTTCAGGAAATAAGTCAGCAAAATCAGGAATTGATTTAGCCAAAACAAACCAAGCTTTAATATAGTCCTTATCACGCTTATATAATGGTTGAAAATCAGAGTCAAAAGGTCTATCCTGTCCAAAATTGATCTCTTTGGAAACATCCTCAAGTCTATTAGCCGTGCAAAAGAATATAGTTCTTGGCGATGTTGCACCAATTATATCCAATTCATTCAAACCATTCTTATAATTCAAGATATAGATATCCTGTAATTGATTAAAATTATAAGCCTTAGCATCAGACACCATGTACTTTCGCAGCGCATCTGCTAAATAGCGATGACCTTCCTTATCGGAATTCTCCAACAAAGAAATCATAGCTACAGAATCCCATTTTACAATTTCAATTTTATTAGAATATTTATCTATATTAAAAAATATCTCACCAACATCAAGCGTATCAGATACCATCTTATGGAAAATAGTATTTCCATCAAGATTAATTATCTTGGTGTTCACATCAGGTTGACAAACACGCACAAAAGCTGTCTTTACCAGATCTATTCGGGCAAATGGAGAAGGAATTGATGTAATTTCATTCTTTGAAGAAGCCCCATCAGGATCATCTATACCATTCTTACCATCACGATTCTCTGAATTGTATGGAAAAGAAGCACTCTCATGCCAATCGGTGAAAGTATTATCACCATTTTTATATAATCTAAAAACCTTTGACATAACTAAAAATCAAATTTTTCTTTTGCTAATTGCTTTGTTGCTAAATAATAAATCTCGATAAGCTTATCCTTGACATCCTTACTTCCCAGTTTACCAACTTGCCCATTGATTCGGTCAATAAACAAACTGTAGTTGGACTTCAAGCTTTTAACTTTACGAGGAGTGACGTTTGTCACAACATCAAATGGCTTGTCTCCACAATTCAAGTTAAACAAGTCTAATGATCTCTTATTGTCCTTCATTTCAGTGAGCCAAGCCAAGAATCTTCCCTGAAATTCCTTCAAGCTACCAACAAACTGAGAACGATACAAATCCTCGTTAAAACCAGAAACTTTTCCATTTGCAGCCAATTCACTTGAACTAATTGTATTCCAGCTATGCTTAAAACAATTTGACATTAATACAAATTGAGTCAATGGGCATCTGAGCATTTCAGTAATTCCTTCATAGAAAGAAGTAAAAGATACAGCATCACCTCCTTCTTTTATGCCCAATTCCTTGTTTACCGTTGTTGGATATGAATTCTTACTAAAATCAACAATAGCAGTTGCTGCCAAAAACTCTATTAGATGAGCATCATTCTTCTGTTCTACTCCACCCTCGTAATTTTCATAAATGTTTTGAACATCATCACCCAAATAATAAAGAGCATTTATCTGATTATTCTTACTAATATTATCCTCATAATAAGCCAAAGCAGACTTTGTCTTAGAAATAAAAGTTGAAGAATCTATCTCGCTTTCATCACTTGGCTTAAGCTTAAAGTAAGGCAATATTGTTACCGCTCCAATCTCCGCATCATTGATTGTCTGAAAATTCGGAAAAGAATTACCAGTTCTCAATGTTTTCAACAAGAGCGGAAATCCACTTGCTCCTGTTCCTCCAAAAATAGAACTAATAATAAATATTTTATCACCTGCAGAAAAACCATTTGCAAAAGTATCAAAATCGTCAGAGTTAACAATCTGATTTAGGACAACACTTCCAATATTTGGGTTTCCCTTAAAACCAACATCCATCTTCGATTTGAGATTCTTTTCCGAAAAGAGCAACTTCACCATAGCTTGGTTCTCTCTACTCATCGTAGAAACATCCATAAACTTCTGGAAGCTCTTATCATCTGTATCTTTAATCTGCAATCTAAAGCCAGGAAGTTCCTGATTGATAGAAATTCTAAAGAATTTATTATTGTTGGAAGAGGCAAATGTTAGATCTTGTCTAATTCGTGAATATAGATTCATTAAATCCACAGTTCTTGACAAATCTGCATTAGACTCATCTGGATCAATAAAAATTGGCACAATCTCGTCTTGCCCAAGTTGTACACCTGAAGCCAACATCATTGTCAAGGAACGGAGCACTCGTGCTCCCGTTCCACCAATACCAAATATATATAATTTTGCCATACCAAAATCGATTAGAATGGAGAATTAGAAGAATTCTTACTCCACCATTTCATTAATAAAGATAATATACCAAATACCAATATTGCCAACAACATATTGGCAAAACCAAAACACAGCATATCCCCATAAGAGATATTCAAATCGTAGTCCTTTTTTGTAGAAGAATCTATACCTACCATATAACCAAGATAGTAATGGCGAAGTACCCATTGCCATCCTATCAAAAAATTAGCTATAGCATTACTACCTAAAAATATCAGCCAGCCCCACCATTTTGCCAATTTAGGATGGTCAATAATATAATAATACAACAAACAAACCAACAACGAAACAACCAACATAGTAAAGCCTATAGGCACATACATGTTTGTCTGTTGGTCTGGTGACACATTACCCCAAAGGTAATTAGCCAATTCAAGTCCGAACACATCTTCGAACAAGCAATAAACACTGCCAAAGAATTCTCCCATAATATTAAAGTTTTAATTGTTTTTAATTCTAAAATCAATTGTAGCCAAGTTTGTATAATCCTTGTAAGCATCACTTACTCCCTTTATCAAGTATTTGATACCTGTTGTTTTATTCATATTTTTACGAATATCGCTACCACTATCATCATTTACCTCATCTACCCAAGTTGGCATAGCTGGAGGTGCAAAAGAAATGGTTTCAGAACAAGGCTTAGTATTTTTTGAAATAGCCAATGTCAAAATGTGAGTGTATTCAGAGCCCTGTTTTACTTTCTCCACACTACTTACACTAACATTTCTACCTGTTCTGGAAACATAATTTCTTGAAGACATCAATGTACCTTCCTCTTGAAGAGTTTCTGACATATCAACCATAAATTCAAAAACATACTGACCCTTGACATTAAGATTACCCTTTACTTTGTTTTTCTTCAATGAAGTTGCAATATCGAAAGGCACATTAGTTGTTGAAGAAAATGCAACATAATTATCATAACCATGCTGTATAGTAGTCAAAGCAACCTTCTTATTAAGTTTACCCAACAAATCTTTATTACCTATCATCCAAATATAATAAGGTCGTTTTGAATCGATAGGTTCACATCCCTTAGCATAATAATACATACCCTGATAAGAAGAAGACAACCTAATGATTTCTACTCCTAACTTTGGATGTTTACGTAATGCTTTAGTAAATGAACGAGTTACGTTAGTCTGTTTTACCCCAAAGAAATTAACAGCATCACCTTGAGGCACATCCAATATGCAATCAGAAATAAACATAGAAACACTATTATCCCCCGTTTGCTTTACAATATTGTTCAACATATCAGCAATATCAGAATTACTTCTACAACCTGCACTTTTTGCAAAACTCGCTGGATTTAAAGCCTCCTCTAAATTAGCAATATCTGCCTTAAATGAAGAAATCTGCGTATTGATATAATATAATTCGGTTGTATCCACTTGCAAGTCAAGAGCATTTACATAACTTTTCACCGCATCTTTGAACTCTGATTTTTGTCTCATATATCCATCCATACTACCAGAGTTTTCTATGTAAACTTTCAATTTTACAGAATTATTACTATTTTGAATAGCAACAGGTTCCCATTGCACGAAAATACTACTATTTATTATCGTACCAATAGCAACAATAATTATCACTAATACAACTAAAGGTATTATAATCTTAGCCTTATTTTGCATAAATATCATTTTTATCCAAAAGGCTCCATTTTGGAAAGTTTATATTAGTAGGTTACATATACAAAAAACGTGGAGCCAGTCTGCCGCTCGTTCCACGTATCTAGGCTCTCGCATTGCCCTATCTGCCGAAACGAGCAATGCTGATACAACGCCAATACAACGTCAAATCTCATGCAACAATCAAAATGATAAGAAATCGTGCGTAATTACCAATATATACAGCATATAACAAGTATTTAATAAAGTATGTATTTTGTTATTTGTTTGTTACTCTACTATTTGATTTCATAATTTATTATAGT
>ERZ1034847.171-NODE-171-length-34819-cov-62.857640_pt1 | contig 34819 bp, 16 predicted proteins | sample MGYA00520633_ERZ1034847 | MGnify/ENA primary metagenome ERZ1034847 (study PRJEB33766, sample SAMN09781732) | gut metagenome | biome: gut microbiome | host: Homo sapiens | place: Madagascar | study: EMG produced TPA metagenomics assembly of the PRJNA485056 data... | reverse complement strand
CATCCACAGAATTTTCACTTATCAATATCAATCGTTAAAAAACATACATTTTATTATGTATCCAATAAATTGTTGTATTTTTGCAAACGAAAAGAGTTGTTTGACAAACAAATATATGCACATTGCAGAAATTAGAATCGGTGCTAAATTATTACCTCTATTGAAGTAAAACACTCATAAATCGCTCATTTTAAGCTACGTCGTCTCCTGCATAATACATTTCTCCCAATAGGCAAAAGCACCAACAACCACATTATCGGCAGCCTTGGATTCTGTAATCAAGCCACTTGACAGGGCACGATAGATAAGGTTCTCGAATCTGGTGCTGTGCTCGTCATCAATGATGCTTTTCTCTTATTCTTCTGCCAGTTCTTTCATCGCATCGTTTAATGTGTTGAAAAGAACGTTGATGTTTTCTTCTTCATTCTTGCATGCCTCCTTGAAGAGGGCTACAGGATCTTCGGTGCTGCTCTTGAGAGGGGTTTCGTTGAGCAGGATGTTGACATTGTTCAGCAACATGCCGTGAAGGGTAGGCATGTGGAGCTGGTGCTGTTCGCCCTCCTTGCTGCCACACTTCAGTCCAGCGGCGTATGCCTTCACGATGATGCGGACCAGGAGATGGATGGCCATCGGCTCATCAGCAAGACTGATGAGAATGCCGTGGGTATAATCGCGTACATGCTCTTCAAGAGTGGTAAACTTGCCTTGAAGAAGCCAGGTGAAGTTACGCTTGTATTCTGATTCCATCGCCTTGTAAAGCTGGTTCGATTTGCAGGCTATGCGCAGGTAGTCGAGCATGGTTGGCTCAAAGGTCGGGTCAGCCTGTTTCATGCTGTCGAAGTTCTTCTTCATGCGCTCGTTGGCTTCCTCGGCAGTCTTGTAGTTGAGGCGTACGAGGGTAGAGAACATGATGTCGAAGAAGTATTGGTTTACCTCGCCATAGTGCTCCAGCATCATCTGCTTGATCTGTTTCGGGTCGTTCTTCTTGCTGAAGTCATTGCCTTCGATGGTAGCATCGATGATGCCACGTGCGTAAGCTTCGAAGAAACCTCTTACAAATGCAGCTACTGCCTGATAACTGTTGATTCTTTTGCTCATTTCTTGTCTGTGTTTATTGGGCTGTTCCTGTTTGGGAATAACAGCTTCTTATTCAAAAGTCTTAAATTCATAACCCTGTTCCATGAGCCATTCTATGGCCTGAGGGAGCGCCGTCTTCAGCTTTTCAATGCTCTTCAGCGAGTCGTGGAAGGTGATGATGCTGCCATTGCGGGCATACCGCTTGACATTGTTCACCACATCTTCTGCCGTCATCCATTTGGAATAGTCGCGCGTTACCACATCCCACATGATGACCTTGTAAGTGCGGTGCAGCCACCAATACTCACTTGGTCGCATCCAGCCGTGAGGTGGACGGAAGAGATGGGCATGGATGATGTCGTTCGCCTTATTGGTGTTGAGCACGTAGGAGATGACACGGTGCTTGAAGGCACCGATATGGTTGAATGTATGGTTGCCTATCTGATGACCCTCTGCCACAATCTGGTTGTAGAGGTCATGATGGCGCAATACATTCTCGCCTACCATAAAGAAAGTTGCCTTGATATTGTACTTTCTCAGGGTCTCTAAGATGAATGGAGTTGACTCAGGAATCGGACCGTCATCAAATGTAAGATAGACTGAATGGTCTTTCTTGTCCATTCTCCAGATGGCTTTTGGGTATAACCATCTGAGCCATTTGGCTGGTTGCTCTATGAACATGGATAAAACAGGTTTATATGAATAATGAAAAGTTTGGTGTCGTGTTTCGCGACACCAAACTTTTTTCTATTTTTTACTGATTGCCTTCCGGCATTCTGCCACCTCTGCCATGATAGAGACGGTAGAGGTTGTTGAGCTGCTTCTCATACTTCTGCTCCAGCTGTGGACTCACCATTCCGGCAGCCTCGCAGATGCTCTGCATGATCATGATCTGACGGATGCAGTCGTGCTCTGCCTGGAGGAAACGGTCGTTTGGCAGCGAGAGATAGTAGTTGAGGTATTGTGAAGCATTCTTCCATACCGCTTCTATATATTCCTTGCCCTTGGCTTTCTGACCGGTCATCAGCCAGCCGCGAGCCATATCCAAACCACCGCTCATATAGTCGAGCGTAACATTATAGGCAGGAATCTCGGTATCAGCCTTCTTCAGGATGTTGATAGCCTTCTGCTTCTTGCCTTCGGCGATGAGCTGGAGGGCTGTCTGGGCGAGCAGGCGACGGTGTGTATAGCACATGCGCATGGTTGTCTCGTCGATGTAGAGTCCCTTCTGCTTCAGGTTGCCGAACTTGAATCGGGTCATGATGTTGTGATAAGCCTTCTCTGTATCGAAGTTCTTGGCACCTGGCTTGTTGGTGGTGAACGGAGTGATACGGTTCACAAGTCCCTCCTGTACGAAGTTGTCACCCAGGTTCATATAGTTCTCTTCGCCTACGGTGAGTGCTACGTAGAGTGGACGGGTCCAGTTACACTGTGCCAGCATTTCGAGCATCATGAGGTCGCCCTTGTAGAGTGCGCTCTTGCCGGCAAGCGAGATGACCATCTTGTCTGGAATAGAATCTGATGCCATCATCATACCGCTCTTCTTTACAGCCTCTTTGTCGATGGTGACATAGAGGGTATCTGTAGGGATGAAGTGCATGTCAGGGTTCTTGCTGCGTACCCAGTTCTTCAGGATGTTCTTGAGTTCGAACGGTTCGGCACCAAACTGCTTTTTGGCATTCTCTGGATCCTGCTTGTAGAAGTCGAGAATCTGCTTCTTTGCTTCAGGTTCAACAGATACATATTCGTTGGTACCTGAACAGAAGTCGAGACGTGGCCAGGTGATTGGCACAGATGGTGAGTTGTATGCAGGACGCATCATCTGGTCGATATACCAGTCGGTCTGCAGGTAGCTCAGGTTACATACGCGGGCATCTGTTCCAACGCCTTCTACCTCCTGGTTGTACCAGAGTGGGAAGGTATCGTTATCACCATTGGTAAAGATGATAGGGTTGCCCTTCTCCTGGAGTGACATCAGGTAGTTCTGACCGAAGTCACGGCAGGTGTAACGGTTTGAGCGGTCGTGATCATCCCAGGTCTGTGATGCCATCTGGATAGGTACGAGCAGAGTTACTACAGCTACGATGGCTGTTACGGCAGTACCGCTGAGCTTCATCTTGCGCTTCAGAATGTCGATGATGGCGAGTACGCCGAGACCGCACCAGATAGCGTATGCATAGAATGAACCGGCGTAAGCATAGTCACGCTCACGTGGCTGCATAGGAGTCTGATTCAGGTAGATGACGATGGCAAGACCTGTCATGAAGAACAGGAAGAATACAATCCAGAACTGCTGGATTCCGATAGGGAGGAGTACTTCCTCTTCCTTGCCGTTCTTCATTACCTTCTTCTTGCGGGTATACCAAGCCTGCCAGAAAAGTCCGATGAGACCGAGAATCAGCGGCATGCAGTAGAATACATTGTGTCCCTTGTTCTCCTTCAGGTCGTCTGGCAATTTGCTCTGGTCGCCATAGAGTGAATCATCGATGAATGAGAAACCGGTAATCCAGTTTCCGTGCTCTGGCTCACCATTGCCCTGGATGTCGTTCTGACGGCCGGCAAAGTTCCACATGAAGTAGCGCCAATACATGAAGTTGCACTGGTAAGAGAGGAAGAAGCGGATGTTGTCAAACTGTGACGGCATCTTCACCATCATACTCTCTCCGCAGCGGTCGTAAGGAATCTCTGTGCCTTCTACACCGCCCATCCAGTCTTCGTATGCCTGGGCATGAGCCGAACTGTACATACGAGGGAAGAGCATGTTCTGGGCATAGATATACTTATTCTTGTGACTTACTACGAAGTAAGAGTCCTTCTCATCAGCCGAAGCCTTCTCCTTGCGCTGGTAAACCGGTGCGCCTTCCTTCATGACAGGCTTGCACATGTTGCCGTCTACTTCGAGGGCTACCTGTGATGTATAAGCCTGGCCATAGAACAGAGGGCGGTCGCCATACTGGTCGCGGCTCAGATAACTTCCCAGGGTAAAGATGTCCTCAGGAGAGTTCTGGTCCATAGGAGGGTTGGCAGAAGAACGGATCACGATGAGTGCGTAGCTGGAATAACCAATCATCAGCATCAGCATGCAGAGCAAGGCTGTGTTCTTGACGCGTGCAGAGATGAGCGGCAGGAGCTGCATCTTCTTCTTGGCGATGCCTGTAGATTCGTCAACGCCTGTTACTACTTCCTGCTTGCGCTTGTAGCCGAGTACGAACCAGAGGATAACCAGCACGATGATGCCGGTAATGGCAGCAGTCCAGCCATATCCGTAGAATGGGATGCCGAGCATGCCGAAGCCGAGAACGAAGGCGATATTCTGCTTCTTCTCGTTCTTCTCTGATGCATTACAGGTTTCGTAGATGCCCCAGATGACAGAGGCTACGAGACAGATGATGTATACGATTTCACCGGTATTGAACGGACAGCCGAGGGTGTTGACAAAGAACAGCTCGAACCAGCCGCCTACGGTGATGATACCTGGAACTACACCATACAGTACGGCTACCACTACGAGGAATGAAAGGAACAGCGCCAGGAGTGAGCCCTTGAGGTTGGCATGTGGCACCTTCTTGTAGTAATAAACCAATACGATGGCTGGGATACAGAGCAGGTTGAGCAGGTGGACACCGATACTCAAACCGGTCATATAGGCGATGAGCACAAGCCAACGGTCGCTATGAGGCTCGTCAGCATGGTCTTCCCACTTCAGAATGAGCCAGAATACCACAGCGGTAAAGGCAGAAGAGAACGCATAAACCTCACCCTCGACAGCTGAGAACCAGAAGGTATCGCTGAAGGTGTAGATGAGTGCGCCCACCATACCGGATGCCTCGATGGCAATCAGCTTGCTGGTGGTCAGTTCTTTCCAGTCGCTGATAACGAGACGGCGTGCCAGGTGGGTGATGGTCCAGAAGAGGAACATGATACAGACGGCGCTCAGGAGGGCGCTCATCGTGTTCACCATCTTGGCTACCTGGGTGGTGTCGCTGGCGAAATGTGTGAAGAAATTGCCTAAAAGCATGAAGAATGGTGCCCCAGGTGGGTGACCGATCTCCTGCTTGTAAGCAGTCGTAATAAACTCAGGACAGTCCCAGAAGCTGGCTGTCGGTTCAATTGTGGAACAATAAGTGAACGCCGCAATGATGAATGCGACCCATCCGAAGATATTGTCCACTAATCTGTACTGTTTCATTATTGTTTAAACTTTAATGTATTATATTTCGAAAATAACTCTGCAAAGATAATAAAAAGAAAAGAGATAGTGGAAAAATACTCATATTTTTTAGGTTATATTATATATTAAAGGTGATGATTCGCTTTTCGGAAGTTTGGTTTATCCATTTTCTTTAAGCTCTATAGTTTCGGGTTTATGCTTAGTGTAGTAGTTAAATTTAGTTAAGTCCTTTTTTAATGCGGTATTCTTGTGAAAATGTAGGAATCTCGTGAAAATATGGGAAGAGCATTTTAAAAATGTTTGAAGAATATTACATAAATTTGCAGGCGAAACCTTTTGTCTCGAATTTTAGTTCTTGGTAAAAGCGTACATTGTTAGTAAGTAAATGCATTGTTAATTAGTAAACATATAAATAATCCTTTAACATTAATTTCTTATGAAGAAAAGATTCTTATTCAAATTCTTTGCTTTGCTGCTGTGCATGCTCATGGGAGTGGTGCATGGTGCCAAGGCGAACAGGTGTTTCACGCAATATTGGGGTGTTAATACCGAGAATATTCATCATCCGACCCCAACTGAACCGTATCTCGCATTCAATGTTCTGTTTTATGACGAGAATAGTGGCGACTCTTTTTTCCTGAATGCAAACGGAAATTGGAACAACGGCGGCGATGGAGAACATCGTGGTGTTGCCATTTATGTAGATGGAAATTACATCTGCTCTGATAATTATTTTTTGCCTTATGGTAGTTGGAATTATGGATCTGACAAAGGCAACGATGGCAAAGATGGTAAGGTTGAAGAGATTTGTGCTAGCGTCAATGGCTGGTGGACTTCTGGTGAGAATTCTAATGGAAAATGGAATGTAAATGGTTATGCTGCCACCGTAAACGGAACTCGCTATAGAGTAAAGTTTTGGGATCCATTTCGCACAGGCGATTTGCGCTTTGTCAGAGTAAATGTCTGGATGGATAAAATCTCATGTTCCACAAGTCATACTGTAACCATTAAAGGCTGGTGGAGAAACAGAGACAAGGGGGCGACTAATGCTGAACTGATGGAAAGAACTTGGAAGTTCAATGGAATCAGTGACCTTTCTCAAAGTGTGCCACCTGCTACGAAAATGACGGCATGGGATAAGTTCGACCTTGTGACGGGACCTTTGTGGACGCAAGATGGCTCTAAGTCTTGGGATGGCTCTGTTGGAACACTGAGTTTGCCTGATACTTACATCACGGAGAAAGACATGAAGAATGCGTATGGCAGCATTTATGTCAAGCCGGACGATCTCGCCAACAACAATAGTTATAAGGCAGGGGCTTCTGAGACGACGACCTTTAGTTGTGCTTATACTCCTTCGAATCATTATAATACCACATGGTTGCCTGTTGAATTCCATCGCACGACCAAGTCACCTGATAATGAAGATAATGTCACGATTTATCAGTTTCGCCATGTCAAGATTGCTGGTTTTGTCAAGCCTCAGAATCTAAAGATTTCTGCTGAAATGTGGAAGAAGAAAACAACTTTGGTATGGGAGGTAAATAATGGCGATGAGAATAGCAATAGTACAAATGGTACATGGAGTGTCTATCGCTATCTCGATGATAATTCAGAGGACAAAGTACGTATAGCGAAAGACATAGACTACTCTATATGTAAATATACAGATACGGAAGTACCTGAATATGACAAGAAATATAGGTATGAGGTGACGTTTGTTCCAAAGAATGCTCCTGCATTGGAGCAACCTCAGGAATTGACAACATCCGACACAATAACTGTCGCTCGTAATTTCCCTATAACAATCGAGGACGTGGTAAAGAATGAAGGAAAAAAAAACTTTACCATCAAATGGAAGACGAATGCCTTCTTGGGCAACGAGTCGTATAATTTTGCCATTTATCGTGCTTCTAACGGAACTTGGGGCAACGACCCAATTGCGACGATACAGGTAACGAACAAGAACCAACAGAACTTCTCTTATACGGATGCGTCGGAGTTCAGCGCAAGTTCCACCTATCAATATAAGGTGCGGCTGAGCATGTTGGAGAACAAGCTGTTTGAGTCGAACGTCTCCAAGATGGTTTTCCTTGGAGACAACTCCGAGGTTTCTTCGCTTTCCACCACTAAGGGTGAGTATAGCGGACTGGTGAAGATTAGTTGGACAGCCAAGCAAGTGGGTACTACTGCCACGAAATATATCGTGGAACGTAGGCTGAAAGGCTCTGAGGACTGGGCTGTCATTTACAGGACATCGGGTACCTCCGACCAATATTATTTTGAGGACAACACAGCCTTGCCAGGTCAGTTCTATGACTATCGGGTGACATCTTCTGCCGAAGGAATCGGTGCGGATGACAATGGAGAGGTTGTCAAGACAACGATAGACAATACAAAGACCGACGACGGATTCTGTCGTGCCACAGGTGTCATCTCTGGTAGAATATCCTATGGTACAGGAGTGGCAGTGCCAAATGCCACCGTGCGCTTGAAGCAGAACAACGATTCTGAGGACAACCTCCGTCAATTCTATGCACTTCGCACGGCCAACTCGCAGGACGGTATCAGTCTCGACTTGACGGAAAGCGACTTGAAGAAGCGTTTTGGCGAGAAGCCATTCAGCGTTCAGATGTATGTGTCTCCAGATGCCGACCAGTTGGAGAATGCACACCCTGTGCTCTTCGACCTCGCGGGCACCTTGCAGTTGCGATTGGGCACATGGGATGCAGTCACCAATAAGTACTCGCTTATTTTGAAGAATGGCGAGACCGAGATGACGATGGATGCAGCCCTTGCTGCTTCTAATTACACCTCTCTCACCTTGACCAAGGATGAGACAGGTACAGCCGTAATGACGACAGTGGATAAAGATGGCAATGTGCAAACCAAGGATTTGGGCAAGTTGTCGTTTAGTTGGAACACCGAGCAAGCCCAAGGCTTGAGGTTTGGTGGATCCTATACCTCAGATGCAGCCAACATCTTCACGGGCTACATCGACGAGTTGCGTATATTCAGTGGCAAGGCTCTTTCAACTACCGAAATCAAGAGCAACTACAACCATACCCTCGCTGGTACGGAGAGTGGTCTCTTCCTCTATTGGCCTATCGACGAAGGCTTTGCTGGGCAATCCACAGCCTACGACTATTCCAAGACAAGCGGTGTAGCAAATGGTCATCATGGCTGTCTCAGCGGACAGACCACTTCTACGGTCATTCCTACAGAGGAGCAATTGAGTCTCTTTGCCGTGACCGACGAGCAAGGAAACTTCGTGCTCCGTGGTGTGCCTTTCTCTGGCGATGGTACCAACTACACCATCATCCCAACGATGGGCATCCATGAGTTCTCGCCAAGTTATTCCACTCGCTATGTCAGCGCATCGTCGTTGACTCATAGTGCTGTCGATTTCAGCGATGTGTCTTCATTCCCTGTTACAGGTGTCGTATATTATGACGGAACAGACTATCCTGTGGAGGGTTGTAACTTCTATGTGGATGGAACGATATGCAGCAAGGATGGCGAGGCAGTGACTACCGACGAAGAAGGTAAGTTTACGCTCAGCGTACCTATCGGTGAACACTTCATCCAAGTGAAGAAGGACGGACATGAGTTTATAAGCAATGGACGTTATCCAGAAGACCCTAATGGTGTAGGTACCAAGATGACCTTTGACAAGAGTATCAGCAACTTGGAATTCTTGGATGCTACACTTGTCAACTTCACAGGTCGTGTGGTAGGCGGTAGCATCGAGGGCGACAAGCCTTTGGGATTCGGGCAAAGCACGAACAATATTGGTATGGCAGAGATTATTCTTCAGGCACAAGATACCAAACGTCGTCTCAATGTCGTGAAAGTAAAGAACGAGACCTCTTACTCTTATGAGACCAATACAGACAATGTAACCTGTGCATCTGCAACAAGCAAGATAAGCAGCAAATCATGGCGTGGAGCCAAGGAGGATGATGCCGACTATAGCAAGAGTATTTTCATCCTGACTGATGAGCAGACTGGTGAGTTCTCAGCATTGCTTCCTCCGCTGATTTATACTGTGCAGAGTGTCAAGGTGAAGAGCACCAATCAAGATGTTGGTAGTTCTGTCACACTCGATTTGAGCAATGCACTGCGAGAGAATACGGATACTCTCTATGCCGAAAATGGTGTGGATTACGAACTGTATACTTATAATACAGCCCTTAGGCAAACCTATCATAGCACACCGTCGTTTGCAGTGAAGCAGAAAGGTGCTGAGGCTGGTGCGTTCGGTATCGACAACTATCATGTAGAGGATATGGACGGTGAGGCAGATGTCAAGATTTACACCGCTTCCGAAACTGATGGCGTTAAATACACTTATGGTTATCCTGTGTTTGTCTCTGGTGACAACTATACTTTCGAGTTTGAAGGCTTTGAGGAGTATGTCAATCAAGATGACAAGGATAATGTCGTGACAAGCCGTGTGCCATTGGCTGGTAATATAGTAACAATCAGCAATGCCATGTCGGCAGACCAGAAGGTATGTGCCAAGGACATGAGTACCTATAAATATGGTGACCTGCTTGAGTTGGAAGAGAATCAACTCCAACTCGATGATGACGGAAAGGCAACCTACAAGTGGAAGGCTGGCTTGCCAAATATCACAGAACCTTATACACGTACTCTTTCCATTAATTATGACATAGAAGGACGTTCGTATGCATGGAATAAAGGATTGGAAGGTATTGTGCTTGGCTCGCTACCTACAGGCAATAACTTTGTGACAGCAGGGCCAGACATCGTGGATATGATTTTGCGTGACCCTCCAGGAACCAACTCATTTGCTGCTTGGACTACGGGTAGTGTGACTACTACCAGTAAGTTGAAGGGTAGAGCATGGTCTTCTGAGAATACTGCGATGACTACCACGCATTTGGGTGTGAAAATAGAAACACTCACAGGTTCTCCATTCTTCCAGGTCGCTTCTGATTTTGAAACCTTAGATGACTTAGGTGTGGGTATTACCGCAACGACTGAGGGAGAAAGTTCTGATACATGGGTGCGAACGGTAACCAATACTAAAACCATATCTACATCATCAGCTCCTGAGTTTGTTGGTCCGATAGGTGATGTTTTTATAGGAACTGCTACCAATATTTTGTATGGAGCAGTGAGAAACGTTGGTATTCGTCGTGCGGATAACAATGAGTTTGAATTGAACTTGAAGGACATGATTTCTACAAGTTTGGATTTCAAAACGGCATTCAACTATACTGCCAACTATATAGAAAATGTGCTTCTTCCTAACTTGGAGAGCGTACGCAATTCATTCTTGACCAAAGTAAATGAGATAGGTAGTCCTACGAATAATACGGAAAGCCCTGTTTATCTGACCACGTTGAGCGAGGAAGATGAGAGGTTCGGTAGTAGCAATAGTGATAAAGAGGTGTGGGGAGAGCAAGCTGTGGCAAGCAACAAAGTTTCCGAGAATGAAAACCTTTTTGTCGGTCCATCCTATACCATTGTATGGCCAAAAGACAATACCAAGTGTTATAGTGATACTATTGCTTGGTACAATCTACAGATCGCAAATTGGAAGAAAGCGTTGGCAACTAATGAGGAACAGAAAGTAATGGCAATAAAAGATACGCAGGCTTCTGTGCAGAACTATTCTTTCGATGCAGGTTCTTCTGTAACAGTGACTACGGCTGTTGATACCACTTCCACACATACATACGATATTACGGTGATGGGCTTGGCAAAGTTATCCAATGCTTTTGGTTTAAGAGTGAATACAACAGGTGTGGATTGTACTTTGGAGACAACTACTGGAGGTGGTACTCACAATATAAATGAAACATCGGAGTCTCATTCCGCAGAAATCAGCTATACCTTGGCAGAGGAAGGCGATGATGATGCCATCTCTGTGGATGTTTTTGATGGAAAAAGAAAGAGTGGTACGCCGATTTTCTCTCATGGTCCAGTCTTCTATACTCGTGGTGGACAGACCAGCAACCCTTACGAGGGTGAGGTGAAGACAAAGTATTATTCGCCTGGAACTACCATCATGGAGGCTACTATGCAGATTGAGGTGCCTAAGATTCGTGTCAACAACAATCGCACGGCAAGTTTGAGCAATGTGCCAACAGGTACTCCTGCCAACTTTACCTTGCAACTCACCAATGAGTCACAGATAGACGAGGATGTCTATTACAAGTTGCTGCTTATCGACGAGTCGAACAACAAGGGCGCCAAGGTCTCTATTGATGGAATGCCACTTACGGATGGTCGTTTGATCAAGATACCTGCAGGTACAGAAGTAACAAAGGCTTTGCAGATTTCGCAGACCGACCAAGGTGTGCTCGATTATGAGGACATCGGCATCGTATTGGCTTCCCAAACTCAGTTTGACCCAACCAGCACATGGGATGTCATTGCTGATACTGTATTCGTTTCGGTTCATTACGTTCCGTCTTCTACAGATGTGAAGATGAACTTGGGACAGGCGGTGATGAATACAACCAATATGCCAAATGTGAAGAAGGAGTTGAACCTAACGTTCAACAACTTTGACAGAAACTACAAGAACCTCAAGGCATTCCGAGTACAGTACAAGGCACTAGGTGCTACAGACTGGACTACCTATCGTGAATATGTGCTCGCTGATGACGGTCATTTGTCATCATATCAAGAAGTCTTGCCAGATGATGCCAATGTGACTTGTCCTATCAATGTCGCTTCCCTGCCTGATGGTGATTACGTCTTCCGTGTATTGTCGGTTTGCAGTTATGGCAACGATGAGGTTTACAAGAGCAGTAATGAGATAGCCATCACTAAGGATATGGAGAAGCCGAGACCACTTGGACAGCCAACTCCTACCAATGGAATACTCACTGCGGCTGATGACATCAGTATCACCTTTAATGAAGACATCGTGAAGGGTGAGCTTACTGAGACAGCCAACTTCCGAGTCACTGGTGTGCTCAATGAGCAAGAGGTGGAACATGAGACGGCTCTCAACATGACAGATGCAGAGGTCACAGCCTCTACTGAGACAGACATCAATCTCTCAGGCAAGAGCTTCAGCATGGATATGTGGATGAACGCAAAGGGCAAGGGCACAATCCTTAGTCATGGCAATGCTTCGTCCAAGTTTAGTCTTGGTGTAACGGAAGATAGCAAACTTGCTGTGACCGTGGCTAACGAGACCTACACTTCAGTGAATGCGATTCCACAGAACAAGTGGGTGTTCTTGACCTTGAACTATCAAGCTCAGAACAATGGTGGCTTGTTGAGTGCTAACGTGGCTGAGGATGCCAACGAGATAGAACTCTTTAAGAATCTGGATGTCGTAAAATATGCAGGTAATGGTATGCTGGCTGTTGGCAAGAACATGATGGGTGCTATCCATGAGTTGACTCTTTGGGATGAGGCGCATGATATGACATCTGCCTTGTTGAATCGCTCTAAGACCAAGGTTCCTTCTACTCGCCACTTGATAGGTTACTGGAAGATGAACGAGGGTGAGGGCACTGTAATTACCGATTATGCTCGCAACCGCCACATGAAGATGACTGCGGAAAGCTGGTATATCAACAATGTCAACAAGGCTGTGGCTCTCGATGGAAAGAACCACTTGGCGATGTCTATCGGACATTGTTCTCCTTTGGAGGATGACAGTTACGCTGTGGAACTCTGGATGCGTGCTGACAAGCAGAAAGGTGAAAGCCAGTTGTTGCAAGCAGGAAGGGTAGGACTCTGGATGGATGCCAATGGTATTCTTCAACTCTCTTCTGGAGACAAAGCTGGCAAGACCGACGACATCAATACCTACACGGCAAGCAAGAAGTCTTTGCAAGACAATGTTTGGCATCATGTAGCACTTAACGTGCTTCGCAATGGTAATGCCGCCGTCTATGTGGATGGTGAGCGAACCATGGCAACAAGTGCTTCTAACATCGCAACGCCTGCTGCTGATTCTCTCTTGATAGGTACACGCCGTACTCTTGAATCGGAGAATGAGTATGTATATGATCGTCCATTGACAGCGCAGATTGATGAAGTGCGACTTTGGAATGCTATGCTCAATGCCGACTTCTTGAAGAACCATCGTAAGTTGCGCCTTACAGGAACAGAACCGGGTCTTGTGGCTTACTATCCGTTTGAGAAGAAGACGCTTGATGCTGGTAATCAAATCGTCACAGTAGGCAATGCCGCAGATTTGACAGATACTTCTGATGATAAGCGAATGGCTGTTTGTGGCGAGGAAATGGTTTATGTAGATGAAGCTCCTGCTTTGCGCACGAAGCCAGCGGAGGAGAATGTGCCATTCGACTTTGTGGCAAGTGATAACAAGATTGTCATCAATGTACGTGATGATTATGCTTCTCGCATAGAAGGTTGTACCCTGAACTTTACCGTTCAAGATGTGAAAGACATGAACGGCAACCTTTCGGACGCAGTTTGTTGGTCGGCTTATGTCAACCAGAACCAGTTGGAATGGAAGAATACTAGTGTCAAGGCTTCTAAGAATGCCAATGAAGAGGCTACCTTTACGGCGACGATCGTCAACAAGGGTGGCAAGCAACAGATGTGGACACTCGACGGAATGCCTTCTTGGTTGAAAGCAGACATAGACAATGGTACTTCTGATGCTCTCGCTGAGACAGATATACTCTTTACAATTGCTAAGTCAACTCCTGTTGGCAAGTATGAGGAAACCGTTTATCTAGTTGGTAGCGATGGCATGGAATCTGCGCTGACCATCCATGTTACCGTCAATGGCGAGAATCCATCATGGAGTGTAGATGCTACTAAGTATGAGAACTCGATGAATATCATCTCTACACTGACGATACTCGGTGTTCCTTCAACGGATGCTGACGATGTCGTGGCAGTCTTCATAGATGACGAGTGTCGTGGTGTGGCTCAGCCTAAGTACAACAGTCGTTATGATGAGTACTTTGTGATGTTCAATGTCTATGGCGATGCCCAGGATGCAGGCAAGACGCTTACATTCAAGGCATACGATGCAAGTACTGGTATTACTTACCCTGCTTTGCAGACAAGTGAACCTGGCGTTTGGAAGTCAAATGGTTTGATAGGAAAGCTCAACAACCCACTTCGCTTGGAGGCTGTGGATGTACTCGAACAGTCTCAGACCTTGAACAGTGGTTGGAACTGGATGTCATTCTATGTAGCTCCTGATGATATGGAAGTAGGCAATATGTTCTCTTCTGTTGCCGATGGAGTAAGTATCGTAAAAGCCCAGAATGGTTTTGCAAAGACTGATGACAGTCTATGGTATGGTTCTCTTCATGCAATTGACAACAAGAGCCTTTATATGGTTCAGATGAATGAAGCCAAACCATTCCACTTGTTGGGTAAGCGTCTAGACAAAGCCCAGAAACAGATTACTGTTGAAGGTGGTTGGAATTGGATTGCCTATAATGGAACTTCATTGATTTCTGTGGCAGATGCTTTTGCAGGAATGCAACCTGTGGATGGTGATTTATTGAAGAGTCAGTCTTCATTTGCAGTCTATGATGGCTATGAATGGATTGGTTCATTGGAAACATTGGCTCCTGGCCAAGGCTATATGCTTCAGCGAGCAACTGATGAAACTTCGACTTTCACTTATCCAGAAGTGACCACTTCTACCTATATGGCAAAGCGTTTCATGACTCGTTCAACCCCATCAGTGTTTACACCGATACCACGTGGTAAGTATCCTTACAATATGACGATTGTGGCTCAGGTGAAACTCAATGGTGAACCTGTGGATGTCGGTACTGAGGTGGGTGTCTTTGCAGGTGAAGAATGTCGTACCGCTGAGTTTACGACTACTTATAAGGACTACACGGGTATTGCTTATCTCACCATCCCAGGTGACGAGACAGCGAAGTTGACCTTCAAGATGCCATATGGGGATGAAATCCTGACATCTGATGTTACTTTGGATTACAAGACCGACGATATGTTGGGTACAATACGCAATCCATTTGTGATTTCATTTGAGATGGCAACTGGCATCCATGAGGTGGAAGCTGATGCTGACGAGGCTGAGGCTTGGTACGACCTCAATGGGCGTTGCTTGAAGCAACGCCCTACGATGGAGGGTGTATATATTCGCCGTTACATGGATAAGGAAACCCGAAAGGTGAAGACCGAGAAAGTAATCATCAAGAATAACAAATAGTGCAAGTTAAATTTTTAGTTAAGTAGTAACGAGCTGGGATTCATTTCCCAGCTCGTTTAGTGCGTGTATGAGATTTGTGCTCTTTTCTGCGAGAAAAATGAAGCGTAGCTTCTTGTAATTCAGATAATTTGTGTACTTTTGTAGTGTAAAAAGAATCAATGGATAGTAAAACAATGATGAAACATCTATATAATAAAGGTAATGTGATAAGGCTTTTGATAGGTTTGGTAGTGATAGTGTTGGGCGGTATGAAGGGAAAGGCAACTGTACTTCCCGACAGTATCGTCAATGAGGACGGCGTGTATTACTACATGTTGTCCGATACTCATAAGGCAGAGCAAATTATGGCGGAGCTGCGCAAGCGTGGCAAGCAACCCAAGTACGACCTGGACATGGTGGAGGGCGACCTTTATTATAACACAGGGCGTAGTATCTTGGGATTGCGCCAATATTTGAATGCCTTACGTGCTTCCGAGGTTAAGAAAAATGCAGAGTTGCAGATGAAGTTGCTTCATCGTGTCATATCTTGCTATGACGAGATGCATGATGAGGTGAAGAAAGTGACGTATGTCAAGTTATTGCTTGCAAAGGCAAATGCTGTTCATAATCAAGCGATGGAATCCGTGGCATTGTTCTATCTCGGTAAGAGTCTCTATTACCAAGGAAACAAAGTGCAAGGGTATCAGAAAATGCAGCAGGCAGTCAAGATGATGAAGTATTCTAAGTATGCTCGAAAATACGACAATTTGAGAGCCAATTACAATGACTTGCTTATCTTTTATGAGCGTGACCTGAGATTTGCTGATGCTTTGAAGGTCTTGGGTGAATTGAAGATTGTGCTTGACAAAGAAAATGGCGATGAAGCGGAAATGGAAGACCTTTATGATAGGGAACACCGTAAATGGGCTGCTCATGCGGCTGTGGTTTATTCCAAAATGGGCGGTCATGAGAAAGAGGCTGATGCGGCTTACCATGAGTTCTTGAAGACTGGCAAAAAATATGGAAGTATCGACTATCTGATTATTCCTTATTTGTTGGATAAGGGCAAACAAGCGGAAGTGTTGCGCATGTGTCGTGAGCGAGAACGCTTTTTGATAGAACGAAAAGATACTGTAAATTTCTACATGGCATCGACCTTGAAGTTTGCAGGAGAAGTAAGTGGTGATTTAGGTGACTATAGAAAATCAGCCTCTTATTTTGCTCGTTTGGCTGTCATTCGTGATAGCATAAAGGTGCGGGAGCAACAAAGTACTGCACAAGAGTTGTCGCAAGTCTATGATATGACGGAGAAAGAAGAACAACTATTGTGGAGTCGTATTGTGATGTATGCAGTTCTAAGTATCTTGCTTGTTGTGCTTGTTGTTGGTGCCATTTTATTTAATAACTATCGTGTCATCAAGCGGAAGAATCTTTCCTTGATGCTAAATATCGAGGAGGCATTAAGATACAAGGAAGAACTAAAAGCCAAGGAAGAAAGCGAGGTAAGTTCTAATGGTGTAGGTGAGGGCAACAAGGGTGTTGCTACAATTTCTGAAGATGCGACTTTGTTTCGTCAAATACATGACTATATCGTTGGTGAGGAGGTATTTAAGCAGTTGTCTCTTTCTCGTACAGACTTAATGGAACGTTTTCAGATACCTGCCAACAAGTTTGCTGGTCTTTTCACGAAGTATGCAGGGATGTCTTTTAGTGATTACATTACCAACCTACGAATAGACTTCGTGGCGGAGCAATTGATGACAGGAAACTATTCCACAGTGGGCAAATTCTTGCAAGAATACTCATTCATGTCTAGTTCTTCCCTTTATCGTGCTTTTACCAAAAAGTTTGGTATGTCGCCTCAGAAATTTATCAAGATGAAGTCTTGTAGGCATATCTGATAGGATTACACCGCCACCCTGATGGTTTGCCGTGTTTTATCCTATCCAGTTGAGGAAGGGGTAATGATGCCCGTATTGATGAGGTCAACAAACATCGCTCTGATGATAGGGACGATGAGGAAGGGCTTCACCGAGTAGTCCTCTGTTTATACATTAAGGAAATGTTCTTCTAGTTTTTCCCTTGGCATGTCTGTCGTGTCGTGATAATGCAGATGGTGGTTCACGCAGGCGATGTGCTTCACGTTGTTGAGCACCTCGGCGATGTCGTGGCTCACGATGATGATGGCGCACTCCTTGTTGATTTGCTCCAGCATCTCGTACATCTGTTTTTGGAATCTTCTGTCGATGTAGGTGTTGGGTTCGTCGAGGATGACAACGTCTGGCTTGGAGACGATGGCACGAGCGAGGAGCACACGTTGGAGTTGTCCACCGCTCAAAGCACCGATATGACGATCTTTCAAGTCGGTGAGTTGCATACGGTCGAGGGTGTCGAGTACCTGTTGGTGTTGCGCCTTAGTATATCTCGCAAACAAGCCTTTGGTCTTGCTGAGTCCTGAGAGTACCACTTCATAAACGGAGATAGGGAACTGTTTGTCGAGATGATTGTATTGGGGCAGATATCCCATACTGATTTCCCTTACTTCCTCCCCGTCTTTATAAAAGCGGATGCTGCCGTCTGTGGGTTTCATCAGTCCCAGAATGAGGCGCATGAGGGTTGTCTTGCCACCACCGTTGGGACCGATGATGCCAAGATAATCGTCTTTGCAGACGGTGAGGTTGATGTCGTGGAGCACCTCCTTGCCTTCGTAACCAGCCGAAAGATGCTCTATCTCTATTAACTTTGAACTTTGAACTTTGAACATTGAACTTTATAATTAGTTGTTGTTTTAACAAAGCTTTTGCCCTTACAGGGCGCCTTGTTAACTGCTATTTTACCCAGGGTGTTGCCCTGGGCTAGGAGCTTCTGCCCTTTACCTTTCCCTTCGGCCGGTGACCGTTGGTTCAGGGCGTGTGGAGCTTACTTCCCAACAACGATTTTCTTGCCTTGCACTGCGGCTGCCGCTTCCTGCATTGCCCAGTTCCATTCTCCCTGCAATGGGTTGATATTCATTGCCTTGGTCTGGCTTTCCTTGATGAAAGTATTGGTGTTGCGGTTGGCAAATTCTGCCTGAATGAGGCAATATTTTATCTTTTCTTTTCTTGCTCTCTCTATGAGGCTTTTCAGCTGGGAGGCACTAGGCTCCCTGCCTTCTTCCTCTATGGCAAGCTGCTCCAACTGGTAATCACGGGCGAAGTAGGTGAGGATAGGGTGATAGATGACGAACTTGCGAACCATCTCCGGATGATTCTTGAAACCCTCTCTGATGGTGCTGTCTCGCTTGTCGATGATCTTCAGCAGAGACAGATAGTTCTTCTCGAAGAAAGCCTTGTTCTTCGGCTCCAGATTGCAGAGTGCCTTGAGGATGTTGCTGGCTATGATGCGGGCGTTGCTGCAACTCATCCATACGTGTGGGTCGTTATTGCCGCCTGGTGTCTTGGCAGGCTTGATGCCCACGGAAGTATCTATCACTTTCATATCCGGAGCGTTGTCCTGCAGTTTCTTCATCCAGGTCTGTTCGAAACCGATGCTTCCCACTTTCAGATAGAGGGCACTCTTCGAAAGTTCCATCATCTGCTGGGCGTATGGCTCGTAAGTTTCTGGATTGTTGCCGTTGGATACCATCACGTTGACATCTACCTTGTCTCCGGCAATCTTATCTACGAAATATTGGTAGGGAGGGATGGTAACGGTTACAGTAGGCTTGGCATTACTTTCAGCCATGCCAGCCTTTTGCTGGTTGCTTTTGCAGCCAACCATTAGGGCGCATATTATAATAAGGTATAAAAATCTCTTCATAATTAAACGATAAAACTCAGTCCATAGACCAATAAAACATATCTTAGTACTTTTCCGATGGTGATACTGAGTATCGAAATCGGAATATTGGCTCTTGTCAAGCCTAAAACGATGGTGATGGCACTTCCCAATAGTGGGAGAAAGGCGAAGAATCCCATCCAGGCGCCTCTGCCTGCCATGAAACGTTCAGCCTTATCCAGACTTTTTTTCTTCACATGCAGGTATTTCTCTATCCATTCCATCTTACCCATTCTGCCCACACCGTAGTTGAACATGGAACCAAGCACATTGCCGATGCTACCGTAGATAACGAGGGGGAGAGGCTCTAGTCCTGCTGCCTGCAAGCCTGCCATTACTGCCTCGCTGCTGAATGGGAAGAAAGAACCTGCCAGAAAAGCTGCAGCAAGCATGCCCCAATAGCCCCAGTCGATTAAGAAACTGATAATCCAACTCATAGTAATATGCTCTCTGGTACGAGTATGTTGTAAGCCATGATAAGTACCAGCATGATGAGCAGCAGAATGAAGGAGATGTTGGTAAACTTACCTCTGGTGAATGTGATGAAATGGGCGATAAGCGGTGCTGTATTCACAATCAGGATGCCGCCCAGTTCCTGTATATGTCGAGGCTGGAGGACGATGAAGATGATGCAGGCAACCGATATCATGATAAACGTTTCATAGATCATGCGGGTTCGTATCTTGTCGCCGTAGCTGGTGCGTATGAAGTGGATGGAACCGATGATGGTGAGCAGGGTAACGAAACTCAGGTTCAGTACCTGATGGTCGGTAACCTGCGAATAATCAAAGAGTTCGCTGTAGTTGATGAATTCGCAGAAGTGGTCAGCCAGACCCTGTATGTTGTCGGTATAGAAGAAATAACCGGCTGCAAACCAATAGGGCACGATGAGACCTACCAGGGATGCAAAGAATGTCTTTACGCTAAACGAGAGGGTAAACACCATCATCATAATCCACAGGATAGGCATGAAATAGCCTATCTGCACGAAAACCATCGATGCCAGACCGATGCAGGCAAAGGCGTAGAAAGTCCAGCCTGTAGAGCGTTTATCCTGATAGCAATTCCAGATAATGAGATAAAAGGCGATGAAACACATCGTCACAATACTGCTTTTTAAAGAGAGTTGGGGGAGTCCTGCCATCGTCATTAATGCCAGAAAACTGCAGGATACCATTCGGCTGTAGGTACGCATCAGGGCATTACGGTTGTTCAGTTCCACCATCAGCAGGGTAGACATGGCTGTGAAAGCAAATTCTACCCAGATATTGGATACCAATAAACCTACTGCAACCCAAACCAGCGTGGCAAGGGTTGCAGTAATAGGTAAAGAGTAACGGCTAGCCGCTACTTTATTTTGAAAAGTTTTCTTTCTTAACATCTAATTCAATGTTGAATGTTGAATGTTGAATGTTGAATGTTAAGTGTTGAATGTTGAATTAGGCTAGCGCCCTTGAGTCCGTTAGGCAATTCAACATTCAACATTCAACATTCAACATTAAAAACTAAAGGTCCTGTCCGATATCAGAACGGAAGTACTTGTCGGTGAACTGGATCTTCTGTGCCTCGGCAAAGCTCTTCTTCAAGGCTTCTTCCTTGTCCTTGCCGTAGCTGCTTACGCAGATGACACGACCACCGTTGGTTACTACCTGACCATCCTTCATGGCTGTACCGGAGTGGAATACTACTGAGCCTTCCACGTCATCGATGCCCTGGATAGGATAACCCTTCTTGTAAGCCTCTGGATAACCGCCGCTTACTAGCATCACGCAGACTGCAGCACGCTCATCAAACTCGATGCTGCGCTTGTCCAAGTCGCCTGCTGCTACACCCTCAAAGAGATCCACGATGTCGCTCTTCAGGCGGAGCATCACGCTCTCTGTCTCAGGGTCACCCATACGGCAGTTGTACTCGATGACCATAGGCTCGCCTTCAACGTTGATCAGACCGAAGAAGATGAATCCCTTATAGTCGATGTTCTCCTCAGCAAGTCCCTCTACGGTAGGACGGATGATGCGCTCGTCAACCTTCTGCATCCACTCCTTGGTAGCGAATGGTACAGGGGTAACGCTACCCATACCGCCGGTGTTCAGACCGGTATCGTGCTCGCCGATACGCTTGTAATCCTTAGCCTCAGGCAGAATCTTGTAGTTCTTGCCGTCGGTCAATACGAATACAGAGCACTCAATGCCGCTGAGGAATTCCTCGATGACTACGCGTGCAGAAGCGTTGCCGAACATACCGCCGAGCATCTCCTTGAACTCCTTCTTAGCCTCTTCCAGGGTAGGGAGGATGAGAACGCCCTTACCGGCGCACAAACCGTCAGCCTTCAATACGTATGGAGCCTTCAGTGTCTCCAGGAATTTCAAGCCTTCCTCTACGTGCTCACCGTCGAAAGTCTCATACTGGGCAGTAGGGATGTTGTGGCGCTTCATGAACTTCTTGGCGAAGTCCTTGCTGCCTTCCAATACGGCGCCAGCCTTTGATGGACCGATGACAGGGATGTTCTGGGTGCGAGGATCGTTTTTGAAGTCATCGTAAACACCCTTTACCAATGGGTCTTCCGGACCAACTACCACCATATCAACGCCATTTTCTACTGTGAAGTTCTTGAGCGCCTCAAAGTCGTCTGCCTTGATATCTACGTTCTCGCCGACATTCTGTGTACCGGCATTACCTGGAGCGATGAAGAGTTTCTCACACTTCTCGCTCTGAGCGATTTTCCATGCTAAGGCGTGCTCGCGGCCACCGCCTCCTAACAATAAAATTTTCATTTGCTGTAAGTTATTGTTTGTTATTTGATGTAGAAGTAAACTCCCCTTTTCGGGGGATGTTTACTCCTAGATATTTACTTGAGATAATCGAAGAAATAATTGCTGATGCGCTCATGCAGATGAGTGCTCTGATGACCTCTCATGTTGTGAGGCTCGCCAGGATAGACGAAGAAGTCTGGCTGGGTGCCTGCTGCGATGCAAGCCTTGAGGAAGGTGAAGCAGTGCTGTGGCACTACAGTCACATCGTTCAAGCCCTGGATAATCTGCAGCTTGCCCTTCAGATTCTTTGCCTGATAGAGCAGAGAGGTCTTCCTGTAACCCTCTGGGTTGGTCTGTGGGGTGTCCATATAGCGCTCGCCATACATCACCTCGTACCAGTGCCAGTCGATTACCGGACCGCCTGCTACGCCTACCTTGAACACATCAGGGTGGTTGGTCATCAGCGAGATGGTCATGAATCCGCCGAAGCTCCAGCCGTGAACGCCAATCTTGTCAGCATCTACGTAAGGAAGCGTCTTCAGATATTCCACACCCTTCATCTGGTCTTGCATCTCAATCTGTCCGAGCTGGCGGAAGGTAGCCTGCTCGAAAACCTTGCCACGGTTCTCGCTTCCACGGTTGTCGAGGATGAAGAGCAGATAGCCCTTTTCTGCCATGTAGGTTTCCCAGCCACGGCTAGAGTAGTTCCAGCGGGCATCCACGTTGTGGGCATGAGGTCCACCATATACATATATAATGGTAGGATACTTCTTGTTTGGATTGAAGTTTACCGGTTTCACCATTCTCCAGTAGAGGTCTGTTTCGCCATCGGCAGCCTTGATGGTACCGCAGCTGTACTCAGGCACATTGTAGCCCTTCCAAGGGTTCTCGGCAGTGAAGTAAGCGGTGCGCTTGCCGTTCTCGGTATTCACGAGGGCAATCTTGCGAGGAACGGTAGGAGTAGAGTAGTTGTCGAAGACATACTGTCCGTTCTCGCTCAAAGTGGCGCTGTGCCATCCCTTGCCGCAATCATCTACCAGCGTACGCTTGCCGGTTTTTGTATCTACGGCAAAGATGTTTCTCTGGATAGGCGATTTCTCGTTGGATGCGATGATGATACTCTTGCGCTTGCTGTTGAAACCGAGCACTTCCATCACTTCCCATTTGCCGGAAGTCAACTGCTTGATTTCGAGCGATTCCGTGTTGCTTGCCATGCGGCTTCCGTGCTTGCCCAGGGTGCAGAGATAGAGGTGGTTGTAGCCATCCTTGCGGCTCTGCATGATGAAACTGTTGCTGTCCCAAGGCAGGAACTGGATAGGATGACATGGTTCTACATACTTCTCATCGGTTTCGCGATAGAGCTCGCCAGTCTTCTCGCCGGTTTCTGCATTGTAGGCAGTCAGACGGCAGTCGTTCTGGTCGCGGTTCAGCTCAAACATATAGATGGTCTTGCTGTCTGGGCTCCATGCGATGTTGGTGAAGTAGCGGTCGGTTGGATCGCCAGCCTTCAGATAGATGGTCTTGCCGGTCATGCAGTCGAACACGCCTACGGTTACCTTGTGCGAAGTCTCGCCAGCCATCGGATACTTGTCTGGTGCAGGAGTAGCGATGCAACTCTGTGTTTCAGGATGATTGAAACCGATTTCCGGGATGTCGACCTGCGGATAGTCGGTTACCATACTCTGGTCCATGCGGTAGAAGGCGAGCAGTTCGCCGTTCGGACTCCAGAAGGTTCCCTTGCTGATGCCGAACTCATCGCGGTGAACACTCTGTCCATAAACAATTTCGCGGCTTCCGTCCTTTGAGAGCTGGAAATCGTGAGATTTCTTCTCTTTTGTCAGGGCGTTGCTGGTTACATCGAAGGTACGCACATAGAGGTTGCTGCCCTTCAGATAGGCGAAGGCGTTCTGTTGGGCGTTAGCCTCCAGGAGGTTCTCGCCGTCAGCAAAATCCATCTCGCTCAACAGCTTATGCTTCTTGAAGTCTACGGTATAAGTCTTGCTGCCATTGCTTACCATCACGATGCTCTTGCCTGCAAAAGGGAAGAGAGCATTGTAGAGGGCTCTTACCTTGATGTCTTTGGTAGGAGCAATCCACTGGTTGATGTCATTGATGCCGAAGAGTCTGGTCTCCTTGCCTGTCGTCTTGTTGACGAGATAGCAGGCATCTACATCCTGGCGGACGAGTTCATTGCCCCACCAGGTGCACCAGCGGTTCTTAGCCACCATGTTACGATAGTTGTTGCCGCCGAAGTTCAGGTCTTCCAATGTAAAGGTTTTCTCGCCTTTCTGAGCAGGAACCACGCCCTGAGCCTGTAAGTCGGTTGCATTCATAGCCATCATGATCATAGCAGCAAAAGATAATTTATAAATTGAATTCTTCAGATTCATTATATTCTTTACTTTATCGTGTTTTACCACCCATGCGTTGTGTTTTACAGCGCATGGGTCGATATGTCTTTAATCCTCGTCGTCGAAGTCAACGCTGAAGTTCTTCTTGCCTCCGTGCTTGCCTCCGAAATCACGGCCACCACGTTTGTCGCCCTTGAAGCCACCACGCTTGTCGCCCTTGAAGCCACCACGCTTGTCGCCTTTCTCGAAACGCTTTCCGTCGCGCTTGCCACCGAAGTCACGGCCACCCTTGCGGTCGCCCTTGAAGCTACGGCTTCCACGCTTGTCATCGTCGTCATCATTGCGTCGACCGCCACCGATACGTGAACGGCCGCCCTTATGGAACTCAGCACGCTTCTTCTCGAAGTCTTCCAGACGGTGAGTATGGAACTTGAAAGAACGGATATCGTCCTCCTCGTTTTCAGTCTCCTCGCTAACACGCTTCTTGAATTCACGCTCCTTCTTGAAACGGTGCTTCTGAGCCATCTCGCTCTTCTCGCGCTCAGTCTTCACAATACCGCCTTCAGAACGGAAGTCCTTCATCTTGCCGTCGAACATCACGTACTTGCGGAATTCGCACTCCAAGCTTCCGTTGAATACAGGAATCTTGATAGATGGTTTCAGACCAATCTGCTCGAAGCACTCCTCGCGGTAGCTCAATACCCAAGCCTCGTTGCCGGCAAAAGCCTTCTTGAAACGCTCACCGATCATCTTGTAGGTGTTCAGGAGGTTAGGAGTAGAGATGCGCTCGCCGTATGGAGGGTTCATCACAATGATACTCTTCTCGGCTGGCTGGGTGAAGTCCTTGAAATCAGCCTGTGAGATGGTGATGTCCTTGCTAAGACCGGCAGCACGAACGTTGAGGTTGGCTGTGTTTACAGCCTTCATGTCAACATCGTAACCATAGATATGGTGCTCAAACTCGCGCTCCTGAGAGTCGTCGTTATAAATCGTATCGAAGAGATCCTGGTCGAAATCGTTCCACTTCTCGAAGGCAAACTCCTTGCGGAATACACCTGGAGAGATGTTGCGGGCGATGAGGGCAGCTTCGATGGCGATGGTACCTGAACCACACATCGGGTCGATGAAATCGCATTCGCCCTTCCAGCCGGTCATCAGAATCATACCTGCAGCGAGAACCTCGTTCAGCGGAGCCTCTACCTGCTCCTGGCGGTAGCCACGGCGGTGCAGACTCTCACCACTCGAATCGAGACTCAAGGTGGCATTGTCTTCTGCAATGTGGATGTTGAGGCGGATATCCGGGTTAGATACGCTGATATTTGGACGTGTACCCTGCTTCTCGCGGAACCAGTCAACAATCGCATCCTTTACCTTGTAGGTTACGAAACGTGAGTTGCGGAACTCCTCTGAGTAGACTACTGAGTCAACAGAGAAAGTCTTCTTCACGTCTAAGATGTCATCCCACTTGATCTTCTGGATCTGATCATACACCTCTTCAGCGCTTCTCGCCTTGAAGTGCTTGATAGGCTTTAAGATACGGATGGCTGTGTGCAACTGGAAGTTAGCACGATACATCATTTCCTTGTCGCCTGTGAAAGACACCATGCGGCGACCGATCTGTACATTATTGGCACCCAACTGGGTGAGCTCTTCAGCCAAGACAGGCTCGAGGCCCATGAAGGTCTTGGCAATGAGTTCAAATTCCTGTTCCATTATTGAATTCTATATCTAATAAACTTTGTTTTTCTTTTTTATATTTCTTTGTTTTCGGTTTCATATCCTTGGTAACCCATACGTTGGCTCCCACTACGCAGCCTTCTCCGATGGTGATGCGACCGAGGATGGTGGCATTGGCGTAGACGATGACATCATTTTCGAGGATAGGGTGGCGAGGGATTCCCTTGATAGGATTGCCGTCCTTATCGAGAGGAAAACTCTTGGCTCCGAGGGTTACACCCTGGTAGAGTTTCACATTGTCGCCGATGATGCAGGTAGCTCCAATCACCACACCCGTACCGTGGTCGATGGTGAAGTGCTTGCCGATGGTAGCCTCCGGGTTGATATCAATACCTGTTTCCGAATGCGCCAGTTCGGTCATCATTCTCGGAATGAGCGGCACTCCCAGTTCGTGCAGCACGTGAGCGATGCGGTAGTTGGTAATCGCCTTGATGACCGGGTAGCAGGAGATGATTTCTCCGTGGCTCATGGCAGCCGGGTCGCCCTCGTAGGCAGCCTCTACATCGGTAGCCAGAATCTTGCGCAGTCTCGGGAATTCCATGATTGCCTTGGCTGCAATCACGCCTGCCTTGGCACGCTGGTGCTGCAGTTCAGCCTGGGTTTCCGTTTCGCAGTCGTTGGCGAAGCAGAGACCGGCGAGAATCTGCTCTGACAGCATCTCATAGAGTTTCTCTACTCTTACTCCGATGTGATATTTGATGGTTGAGATATTTACTGAAGAATTGCCGAAATATCCCGGAAAGAGGATAGAACGGGACAAACTGATGATTTCTTCGAGCGCCTTGCCCGAAGGAAGTGGATTCCCGTCTCGATGCTGATGGAAGAGACCCTTCAAAGATTCGGCGCTCGAAAGCTCCTCGATGGTCTCTGTCAGCTGATGAGTTAATGTATCTTTACTCATTTTCTTAATGTCTCAATAAAATTTGAGTGCAAAGATACGATTATTTTCTTGAATGACAAAGAAATAGCTATGGTTTTTTGTATTTTTTAGAGTGATTTTTTGGGGGATGAAAAATGGAAAGACCCATATACGGCGTTTTACCGTACATGGGTCTGGCTTGTCTTATTTTGCGATGCTGTCCAGGAAGAGAAGCAGTCGGTTGGTGACGTTTACCTCTGAAACACCGGAATCGAAGTCGAGCGATACGAGGTTGAGCATTGGAAAACGGTCGTGGAGACGTTTTTCGATGCCCTTGGAAATCACGTGGTTAGCGATGCAACCGAAAGGCTGGAGCGAGATGATGTTGTTCACGCCGTCACGGATGTAACCTACGATGTCGGCAGGCAGAAGCCAGCCTTCGCCAAACTGGGCTGCGAGCGAAACCAGTCCCTGTACGTCCTTCGCATCATCATAGATATTGGTGAACGGACGGAAGTAGCGGAACTTGCCGGCTGCCTTGTTTACCTGGCGCAATCTTCTGCCAACCAGCGCCTGATAAGCGCCCTTGATGATGAAATCGGGCACTCTGGTGCAACTCAGCCGCATGTGTTTCTGTATCTCCACGTTCACAAATTCCTGCAGGAAGAAAGGGGCAAGCAGAGGCGGAACCACCTCAATGCCGCGCGAAATGATGTTCTGCTCCAGGAACTGGTGGGCGAAAGGATTGAACTTCAGGAAGATTTCGCCTACGATTCCTACCTTCGGCAGTTCTCGGTCGAGGGTCATCTGGTTGAATTCTTCGGCTGCCTGTTCCAGGAGTCGGATGAGTCCTTTGGCTGAATTCTGGGCGATAGGTTCGTCTATCAGCTGCATGTATTTATCGCGCAACTCTCTGGCAATGCCCGGTTTACGCTCTCTTACGATGCTGGCGTTGTACATTTCGTTGATTGCATCGCCATAGAAAATGGCGGTAACGATAATCTGACTGTATTTCAGCCAAGGCACATTGAAGCCGTCCTGCTCGTTGTAGTCTTGCTTGTCGTCTGTAGAGCCTGATGCTTCGCCTGTTGAGGCTGTTACACCGAGTGTGAGCAGCGGAATGTCCTGGAATCCATTGGAAATCATCGCACGCTTGATGAGACCGGCGTAGTTGGTTGCGCGACACTGGCCGCCCGTCTGACTCATCACTACTGCCGTATTATTCAGGTCGTATCTGCCTGATTTCAAGGCTTTGATGATGTCGCCGACGATGAGGGTTGCCGGATAGCAGACTTCGTTGTTGGCAAACTTCAAGCCGAGTTCGGCGCTCACCTCATCGCTCATCGGAAGTACCTCAACATCATAGCCTATCAGTTTCAGGATAGGCGGAATGATAGGGGTGAGGTATTCGGTCATGAAAGGAGCGAGAATCTTGCGATGAATATCCTGCTTGGTGAATACCTTGGTCTGCTGTAAATGTTGAATGTTGAGTGTTGAATGTTGAATTTCTTCTGCTGTTGAATTTTTCACTCTTCGTTCTTCACTCTTCACTTCCTTTACTCCCTTCAGACTTTCTATCAGCGAGCGGACACGGAGTTTCAGGGAGCCGATATTGCTCACATCATCTATCTTCAGCAGCGTGAACGGCTTGTTGTGGCGCTTCATGATGTCGCGAATCTCGTCCTGGATAAAACTGTCAGGACCGCAGCCGAAGCTGGTCATTTGGACGAAATGAACCTCATCGCCCTGTTCTGCTGCCCATTGTGCAGCCTTCAGAATGCGGTTCATATACGCCCATTGCTTCACGAGATAAGTCTCTGGCTGACAGTTGTATGCATCGTTGTTGTCTTGGCTGGCTAATGCTGCCTCATTTCTTTCTGCCGCCAGGTTCTCCAGATTGAAGTCTTTGAAATCTGCAAAGAGATTACCCCGGGCGATGTCTTCGCTGATGACGTTGACTCCCAGATTGGCTATCATCTCGCTCAGCTTGTGCTGAATCAGCGGGTCAGTATGATAAGGACGGCCCGCCAGCAGAATCGTAAGTCCCTTGTTCTGCTTCTGAGTTTTGGTTTCGTCCGTTTTCTGAGCCTCTGTTTCTTCATTTTTCAGAATCTCCCAGCCCTGTTTCTTAATCTCAGCTGCATATATTGCCTGAGCATAGAGGGCCTCTCTCAGCGCTTTACGGGCAGTCTTCTTGCTTACTCCCAGTTGCTTGAGATAATCGGTAATCTGTTTTTCCAGCGCCTTAGGCTGGGCAAAGTTGATGACGGGCGTATCGATCGGTTTCTTCAGATTGATGACCGACTTGATGACATCGCTGTAGCCCGAAACGACAGGACAGTTGAAGCTGTTCAGCGTATTCTTCGGGTCGTCATTATGTTCATAAACCACGTATGGCATGAGGATGCGGTCTACTTTCGGGTTCTCGTTGAGTTCCTTCAGATGACTGTGAGCCAGTTTAGCCGGGAAGCAGATATTGTCGCTCATCACCGTATTCAAGGCTCCTTCATACTGGCTGAAAGTGGAATCGGAAGAGAGAATCACGCCCAATCCGGCTGCCCGGAGCAGCGCATTCCAGAACGGATATTCCTCGTACATGTTGAGGATGCGAGGAATGCCTACCCATGTACCGTGAAACGCGGTAGTAGGTGGGTTAACTGTCTCTCTATCAAAGAGTAAACTGTATTTGTATTCGTAGATATTTTTGCCTTTTATCCCGTTTGCTCCCTTGTTGTTGAACACACGTTCGCACTTGTTTCCGGAGTAGAATCGGTTGCCGCCGGCAAAGGTGTAGCGGGAAACATAACAATGGTTTTCGCAGCCTTTGCATTGCAGTTGTTTGGTTTCATAATGAGCCAGATTCTGGAGATCATCGATGGATCTTGATGAGGCAGGGTGCTCGTCTTCTGCAGATGTGCGATGCTTGTAATCTGCCGCCGCATGAAGGGCACAACCGTAGGCGCCCATCAGTTCAGGCATGTTGCTTCGTGCCACTTCGGTATGGGTGAGTAACTCAAATGCTCTTACCACCGCATCGTTTCTCATCGTACCTCCCTGCACAACGATTTTGCCTCCAAGGTTCTCATTACCATGGAGTTTCAATACCTTATAAAGACAGTTCTTGATGACCGAATAAGAGATTCCGGCAGAAATATCAGCTACAGATGCGCCCTCTCTGAGCACCTGCTTCACCTTCGAGTTCATGAAGACGGTGCAGCGGGTTCCCAGGTCGCAGGGAGCCTTCGACTGGCAGGCGAGTTGGGAAAAACCGCCTACAGAATAACCCATGTTGTTGGCAAAAGTCTGGATAAACGTTCCGCAGCCCGAACTGCACGCCTCGTTGAGTTCCATGCGCACCACAGCCCCTTTCTCCACGAAGATAGCCTTCATGTCCTGTCCGCCGATGTCCAGGATAAAACTCACGTCGGGCATGAGTGAGGCAGCCGCTCTTTCGTGCGCCATTGTTTCGATAATGCCGCTGTCTAGGCCGAAAGCCGCCTTGATGAGTTCTTCGCCGTAACCTGTAGAGCAGGAGCCTACGATTTCCAGTTCAGCGCCTCGCAATGCTGCTTCCTGCTTCAGGGCGTTCAGTCCATCCGCTACTGCCTTAATCGGATTTCCCAGATTCAGGCGGTAATTAGTAAAGACAATATCTCCCGTAGGCGTCTCCGCATTCACCCTTACCGCAACAATCTTCGTCGTAGTAGAGCCCGAGTCAATACCAATCACAACCTGCTGTTTTCCTTTATTCAGCGGTTGGGTTTCGGTAGCGAATTTCGCCTTTGATTTGAGCCATTCCTGGTGCTCTTTCTCATTCTTGAACAGAGGCAGCAGACTGCTGGTCCATTCCGTTTGTATTTCTTTTTTCATCCGGCTTCTGAGTACAGAAACTGAGGCTGCAGAATCTGCCGATTTAGCCCGGTAAGCACAGCCCAGAGCCGGAATGAGATTGCTGTTTCCTGATACGATGAAATCGTTTGGAGAGAGATGGAGATAATCGCAGAAAGCCTTGCGGAGAGCCGGAAGAAAGGTAAGCGGACCGCCGCAGAGCAGGATAGGAGCCTCGAAACTGATGCCGTGAGAAAGCGTAACCACCGTCTGTACGGCGATGGAATGGAAGATGCTGGCTGCAATATCTGCTTCGGGCAGATTGCGCGCCATCAGGTTCTGGATGTCGGTCTTGGCAAACACGCCGCAGCGGGCAGCCATCGGATAAACGTGCTCTGCCTTCATCGCCAACTCGCTCATCTTCTGGTTCTCTACGCCCATCAGCACACTCATCTGGTCGATGAAAGCACCCGTTCCGCCGGCACAGTTGCCGTTCATGCGCAGTTCCATATTTCCGTTTTCCTTGAAGAAGATAACCTTCGCGTCCTCGCCACCAATATCGATGAGCGCCTTCGCCTCAGGATGAGCAGTACGGGCATAGACCGATGCTGCCACCACCTCCTGTACAAACTCCGCCTGGAGCTGTTCGGCAGTAGCCATTCCTACGCTTCCCGTTACGCAGATTCTTGCCTCTGCATCGCCCGTGAGGGCTAAAATCTCATCGAAATATTGCGACACAAGTTCGTTGACACGAGCGTTGTGGCGTTCGTATTTTGAGTAAATTACCCGGTTATCGCTGTCGATAACGGCTATTTTGGCTGTCGTAGAGCCAACGTCCAATCCTATGTAATAAGTTTTCTCCATTTCTCTTATCTCAAGTATTTCTCTTATCTTCTAGTATCTTCTTATCTTCTAGTGGCTTTTCCCAAGTTCCATCTGCTCTCTTCTCATATCCCTGAAAGCGCTCCAGGCTATCGGAACCGCAACGGCAAACGAGCAGCAATCTGCCCACATCTGACACATCTCCACGCCCAGCAGTCCGAAGAAATAGGGGAGGATGAAGATGAGCGGAATGAAGAAAAGTCCGCTTCGTGCCGCCGCTACGATGTTGGCTCTCACCGGTTTACGGATGGTCTGCATCAGCATGTTGGTGAGCACGATGCTGGCTACGAGCGGAAAACTGAGCACCTGCCATCGCAAAGCCACCGAACCTACGGCTACAACCGCTGCATCATCGCGGAAGATGCTGATGATGGAAGTTGAGAAGATGAAGCCGAGAAGGGCACAGACGCCGAGGAAAACCGTGCCGCATTTGATGCAGAAAAAGTAGGCTTCCTTTACGCGGTCGTAGAGTTTGGCGCCGTAGCAGAATCCGCAGAGCGGCTGGAATCCCTGCCCCAGACCGATGACCATCGCATAGGTGAAGAAGGAGATGCGGGTAACGATGCTCATGCCCGCAATGGCTGCATCGCCAAACGCACCTGCTGCCACATTGAGCATCAGCGTAGCAATACTTCCCAGTCCCTGTCTTGACAGCGAAGGGGTTCCGCCGAAGATAATCTCCTTGGCAAAGGCGCGGGTAGGGGTGAAATTGCTGAGACGGATGCGGATGTTCTCGCCTTTATGCGTCATCCAGAAGAGCATGGCGCAGCCGAAACACTGGCTGATGAGGGTGGCTACGGCGGCTCCGGTAATGCCCAGCTGGAAGTAGAGAATGAGCAGAGGAGCCAGAATCAGATTGAGCAGCACACCCGACATGATGCCTTTCATCGCATACATCGCATTGCCCTGGAAGCGCATCAGGTTATTCAGCGTAAGCGAGGTGGTCATAAAGGGAGCACCCAGCAGGATAATGCCCAGATAGCGTTCTGTATAAGGAAGAATGGTGGGCGTAGAACCCATCAGAAGGCAGAGCGGAGTGAGGAACACATGACCCAGAATGGCGATGAGGAGACCGGTAAGAAAACTCAGCACAAAGCCCGTGGCTGCCATCTTCTGTGCCTGTTCCGTATGCTTGGCGCCCAACTGTCGCGAAACATAATTGCCTGCACCATGGCCAAACAAGAAACCAATCGCCTGGATAACAGCCATTGCTGCAAAGGCAACGCCTACCGCTGCCACACTCTGCGTGTTGATGCTGCCCACGAAATAGGTGTCGGCGAGATTGTACATGCTCGTCGACAGCATACTGATAATCGTTGGTATGGCCATCGTGAAAATCACATGATGCACAGGGGCATGAGTGAGGAACGTATAGTTGTCTCTTTTCTCTTTCTTCATAACTTTATGATGCTCTTTTGGGGCATTTCAACCTGCAAAGGTACATAAATATCCACAAAGTTGGACAATTATGAACAAACTTTTATAAATTTATAAGAAAAGAGTTGCATTATTCATAAATTTATTGTATTTTTGCACCGCAATTGAATATATATACAAAAAACGGATTACTAATGAATGATGAGATAAGAATCATACCGGTAACAACAAAAAAGGGGTTGAAAACCTTCATTCAGTTTCATTATGATCTCTACAGAGACCATAAGTTTGCCATTCCTTTTTTGCGTTTCGACGAGATGAATACGCTGGACCCAAAGAAGAATCCTGCCTTCGAATTCTGCGAGGCTCAATACTTCCTGGCGGTTGACAGCGAGGCTCGTATCGTAGGTAGAATTGCTGCCATTATCAACCATCGTGCCAACGAAGAGTGGAACAAGAAGCAGGTTCGCTTCGGTTGGTTCGATTTCGTGGATAATGTAGCGGTTTCCTGTGCCTTGTTGCGCACGGTAGAAAACTGGGGCAAGAGCAGGGGAATGAACGAATGCGTAGGTCCGCTCGGATTTACGGATATGGACCGTGAAGGCTTGCTCATCGAGGGCTTCGACCGGAAGTCTACGATGTATATCAATTACAATTATCCTTATTACAAGACGCATATGGAGAGTTATCCACTCTATGAGAAGGATAACGACTGGCTGGAGTACCGCATCAGGATTCCGGAAGTGACGCCGGCTAAGTTTGCCAAGACTGCCCAGATGATAGAGAGCCGATATAATCTGCATGTTCATAAGTTCACCCGCCAGGAACTGACCTCGGGAGGAATGGGCAGGAAGGTATTCGAAATCGTGAACGAGACTTACAAGAATCTCTATGATTTCCAGCAACTTACGGAGAAGCAGATAGATGAATATGTAAATACTTATATCAAGAAGGCTGACTTGAACCTGGTAACGGGTGTGGTAGATGGCAACGCTGGCAACAAGCTGGTAGCCTTCGGTGTTTCCTTCCCTTCGTTTACCGATGCGCTGCGCGAGATAGGCGATGGCAGGCTTTTCCCTACGGGTTGGCTGAAGGTGCTGAAGGTACTGAAGTGGCACAAGACGGATACGGTAGATTTGCTCTTGATTGGTGTTCTTCCTGAATATCGCAAGAAGGGAGCCAACGCGCTTATTTTTGCCGATCTGATAGAGCAGTATCGCCGTTATGGCTTTAAATGGGCTGAGGCAATGCCGCAGATGGAGACCAATACCGGTGTTCAGAGCCAGTGGCAGTATCTGGAGAGCGAACAGCATCGCCGTCATCGCTGCTATAAGAAGAAGATTTAAAAGCCTCTGTTTTGAGCCGTTTAGGCGTAAAAAAGATAGAAAATGGGCTAAAAAGTTAAAAAAACTAACTCATAGTTTTGTGGTTCTCAACTCATAGCTTTCCGGTTAGCAACTCATAGCTTTCCGGTTGAGAAAATTAAGAATGCATCGCGATAGGATGAAAAATGGCTGTAAAAGCGCTGTTTTTTCCATCGCGATGCATTATTTTTTGCGTCGCGACGCACAATTATTTCCGTCGCGACGCACCAATTCTTCCGTCGTGACGCATTAATTGCCCCTCGTGAGGCATCATTGAAGCCTCCTGCTGGTCATCATTTAAGCCTCTTATCGGTCTTAATATAAGGCACTTATCGGTCTTAATATAAGGCACTCGTCAAGATAAAAAGATGCGCTCTGGAAAGAGAAAATTAAGATGGGGGTTAACAGGTTAACAGTTAACACCCCAAAAATGCATACTTCCATCCACACACTT
>ERZ1034847.169-NODE-169-length-34971-cov-61.975942_pt1 | contig 34971 bp, 34 predicted proteins | sample MGYA00520633_ERZ1034847 | MGnify/ENA primary metagenome ERZ1034847 (study PRJEB33766, sample SAMN09781732) | gut metagenome | biome: gut microbiome | host: Homo sapiens | place: Madagascar | study: EMG produced TPA metagenomics assembly of the PRJNA485056 data... | reverse complement strand
CTGAAACAATGGCTCGTAATGTTACATGAATTGACTGACAGAAGGGAAATATATTAGGACACCAAGTTCAACTTGGTGTCCTATTCTTGGTTTATGAGAGGAGATATTATGGAAATTATTAGGACTAATGTTTTAACAGATGAGGAATTGGCACTTATTTTATGAAAAGGTTGGTGAATCAATTGATTGCTGAAAATGAGAAAGCCTTTCAGATTGCAGTTGAGTCAGCTAACATTGCTGCCAAGAGTCTGTATGAAAAATTAGGCTTTAAAGAACAGACTCAAGTGTTTTATGCGAAAAAATTGACAGATTTCACATGTTGAATCCTTGCTTTATTACGATTTTAACGGTCAATTCTTGCATTGATAACTTAAATTTGGTATAGTAAATTTTGAACTTATAAATTTGGAGGAAACATATGGGATCAATTATTATGTTGGTTGTGTTGGTTGGTATGATTTGGTTCATGCAACGTTCACAAAAGAAACAAGCTCAAGAACGTCAAAATCAGCTTAAAGCATTAGCTAAAGGTGATGAAATTGTAACTATCGGTGGTCTTTACGGAGTTGTTGACGAAGTAGATGAAGATAACCAAAAAATGGTTTTAGACATTGATGGCGTTTACTTGACATTTGAATTGAGTGCTTTGAAACGTGTTATTAACCGCACAGAACAAGGAACTGTTGAACCTGAAACAACTGTTATCGAAGAAGTAACAGAAACAGAAGCAGTTGTTGAAGAAGCTACTGAAGAAGCAAGTACAGATACTGCTATTGAAAACAAAGATTAATACATGAAGTCAGATGTGAAAAACGTCTGGCTTTTTAAATGCAATGTTTGGAGAATTTTCCAGCATAATCTGCTTAAAAGCGTGTAATAAGTGGAGAAAAAATTGCCAATTTATGGTAGAATATTATAACGAGTATGCTTTTAAGGAAATGCTATGTTTAAATTTAGAAAAAAAGAAAAGGCGATAAGCCTTGAAAAGATTCCAAAACACATCGGAATCATTATGGATGGAAATGGTCGCTGGGCGAAAAAGCGTATGCAACCACGTGTCATGGGACACAAAGCAGGAATGGATGCTCTGCAAGACGTCACCATTGCGGCTTCTGAACTTGGTGTTAACGTTTTGACGGTCTATGCTTTTTCAACTGAAAATTGGTCTCGTCCCGAAGATGAAGTTAAATTCATTATGAATTTACCAGTCGAATTCTTTGATAAATATGTCCCTGAATTGGACGCAAATAATGTCAAAGTTCAAGTTATTGGTGAAAACGACCGCCTGCCAAAAGATACTTTTGATGCGATGAAACGTGCTTGCGAGAAAACAAAGCACAATTCTGGTTTGATTTTGAATTTTGCGCTTAATTATGGTGGACGTTCAGAAATCACAGAAGCAGTAAAAAACATTGCCCAAGCAGTGCTTGAAGCTAAAATCAATCCTGATGACATTACAGAAGATGTGATTTCAAACCACTTGATGACAAACCACTTACCGTATTTATACCGTGACCCTGATTTGATTATTCGAACAAGCGGTGAGCTTCGCCTAAGTAATTTTCTGCCTTGGCAGTCAGCTTATAGTGAATTTTATTTCACACCAGTTTTATGGCCTGATTTCAAAAAAGATGAGCTGATTAAGTCAATTGCTGAATACAATCGACGTCATCGTCGTTTTGGTGGAATATAGAAAGGAAATGTCATGAAACAACGTGTGATTTGGGGGGCGATTGCCTTACTAATTTTACTGCCGTTTCTGTTGTCAGGAGGCTTATCTTTCCAAGTTTTTGCTGGTCTTTTAGCGATGATTGGTGTGGCAGAAATGTTGCACATGAAACGTCTAGAATTTTTCTCAATTGAAGGTGTTTTAGCGATGTTGGGAGCTTTTGTTCTTACTGTGCCTTTGGATAATTATTTTACATCGCTACCGCTGGACTCAAGTTTTTCAGTTTATGGCTTGCTAGTTTTTCTACTCTTAGCTGGAACTGTTTTAAACAGTGATGATTATTCATTTGACGATGTTTCTTATCCGATTGCGGCTAGTCTTTACGTCGGCATCGGTTTTCAAAACCTTGTTAATGCTCGTATCAGCGGTTTAGATAAAGTTTTATTTGCTTTGTTTATCGTTTGGGCGACTGACATCGGTGCTTACATGATTGGACGTCGTTTTGGACGCCGTAAATTGTTGCCGAAAGTTTCTCCGAATAAAACAATCGAAGGTAGCCTTGGAGGAATTGTCTGTGCTGTTATTGTGGCTTTGATTTTCATGCTTATTGATAAGGCAGTCTATACACCGCATAATCTTTTTGCAATGCTTATTTATGTTGTGTTGTTTAGTGTTTTTGGTCAATTCGGTGATTTGGTTGAGAGTGCTATCAAACGTCACTTTGGCGTGAAAGATTCAGGCAAATTAATCCCTGGTCATGGTGGTATTTTGGACCGCTTTGATTCAATGATTTTTGTCTTTCCAATGATGCATCTCCTTGGTCTTTTCTAATTTGATTGTGAGTTAACGCTGACAAGTCGCTCTTGTCGCTTAATGGCTAGTGAATGATCATTAGGATGATTATCAAATTTACTGGTACAGAAAGGAGTAAAATGCTCGGAATTTTAACCTTTATTATCGTTTTTGGAATTTTAGTTATTGTCCATGAATTTGGGCACCTTTACTTTGCTAAAAAGTCTGGCATCTTAGTACGAGAATTTTCTATCGGAATGGGCCCGAAAATCTTTTCGCATATTGATAAAGAGGGTACCGCTTATACAATTCGTATCCTACCTCTGGGTGGCTATGTACGCATGGCTGGTTGGGGTGATGATACGACGGAAATCAAGACTGGAACGCCTGCCAGTTTGACACTAAATCAAGACGGTTTAGTGACACGTATTAATTTATCACAAAAGCAGTTGGACAACACCGCTCTTCCGATGAATGTCACAGCTTATGATTTAGAGGATAAGTTGGAAATCACAGGTCTAGTGCTTGATGAAACGAAAACTTATTCTGTTGACCATGATGCGACTATTGTCGAGGAAGACGGTACAGAAATCCGTATTGCACCGCTAGATGTGCAATATCAAAATGCAACAGTTTGGGGACGTTTAATCACAAACTTTGCTGGTCCGTTGAATAACTTTATTTTGGGAACAATTGTTTTTATCCTTCTTGTTTTCATGCAAGGTGGTGTACCAGATAATTCAACGAATGTTATTCAAGTAACTGACGGCGGCGCCATGCAGGCAGCTGGTGTTGAAAGTGGTGACCGTGTCCTATCCATCGAAAATTATGACATCTCTAATTGGTCTGATTTGACGGAGGCTGTCACAAAAGTAACTGAAAATATTTCAAGTGGTGATACGATTTCCGTAACCGTTGAAACCAGCTCAGGAAAGACTGAAACGCTGGATATAACACCACAAGAAAATAATGGAAGTTACTATATCGGTGTTACTCGAGTATTGAAAACAGGTTTCTGGGACAAGGCCACTGGTGGCTTCCAAATGGCTTGGCAAAGCGCGACAGCTATTTTGACAGCTTTGAAAGGCTTGATTTCAAACTTTAGTTTGGATAAATTAGGTGGTCCTGTTGCCATGTATCAAGCTTCAAGTCAAGCTGCTTCAAATGGATTGACTTCAGTTCTTTATTTATTGGCGCTATTGTCAATGAACTTAGGAATTGTGAATTTGATTCCGATTCCAGCCTTGGACGGTGGAAAAATTTTGATGAACCTTATCGAAATTGTTCGTCGTAAACCGCTTAAACAAGAAACCGAAACTTATATCACTCTAGTTGGCGTTGTTATCATGCTTGTTTTGATGATTGCTGTCACTTGGAACGATATTATGCGAGTTTTCTTTTAGATATATCTGATTACGCCTAAATGATGTAGTACAATAATTTATAAATAAAACCTATTTTTTAGAAAGGAATTTATACGGCTTTTATAAAAAGAAGATAAGTGAGCTACTTGTTTGATTGAAGAGCTTACTTATTTTCATAATTTGACCGTTATATTTTGTTATGAAACAATCACAAATGCTTATCACTACGCTTCGCGAAATGCCAAGCAATGCCCAAGTTATCAGCCATGCCCTTATGGTACGTGCTGGTTACGTTCGCCAAGTCTCAGCAGGTATTTACGCTTACTTGCCACTTGCTAACCGTACGATTGAAAAATTCAAAGCAATCATGCGTGAAGAATTTGAAAAAATTGGTGCGGTTGAAATGCTTGCCCCAGCACTTTTGAATGCTGACCTTTGGCGTGAATCGGGTCGTTACGAAACTTATGGTGAAGACCTTTATAAACTTAAAAACCGTGATAAATCAGACTTTATTCTTGGCCCAACACACGAAGAAACATTCACAAGTCTTGTCCGTGATGCGGTAAAATCATACAAACAATTGCCATTGAACCTTTACCAAATCCAATCTAAATATCGCGATGAAAAACGTCCTCGTAACGGACTTCTTCGTACACGTGAATTTATCATGAAAGATGGCTATAGTTTCCACGCTGACTACGAAGGCTTGGACACAACTTACGAAGACTATCGTAAAGCATATGAAGCTATCTTTACACGTGCTGGTCTTGATTTCAAAGGTATCATTGGTGACGGTGGTGCCATGGGTGGTAAAGATTCTCAAGAGTTTATGGCTATTACTCCAGACCGTACAGATCTTGACCGTTGGTTGGTTCTTGATAAATCAATCGCTTCAATTGATGAAATTCCAGTTGATGTTTTAGAAGATATCAAAAAAGAATTGGCATCATGGTTGGTTTCAGGTGAAGATACCATTGCTTACTCAACAGAATCAAGCTACGCTGCTAACCTTGAAATGGCAAGCAATGAATATAAACCAACAACAAAAGTTGTCGCTCAAGAAGATGTCAAACGTGTGGAAACACCAGATTGCAAATCAATTGATGATGTTGCTGCATTCTTGAAAGTTGACAAAGAACAAACAATCAAAACACTTTTCTTCATTGCTGATAATGAACCAGTAGTTGCTCTTCTTGTCGGAAATGACCAAGTCAATGATGTTAAATTGAAAAACTATCTTGGAGCTGATTTCCTTGAACCTGCAAGCGAAGAAGAAACTGTTGAAGTCTTTGGTGCTAACTTTGGTTCACTTGGACCAGTTAGCCTTCCTGAAAATGTCCGCATCGTTGCTGACCGCAAAGTGCAAGATGTTGCCAATGCAGTTGTTGGCGCAAACGAAAACGGCTATCACTTGACAGGTGTTAACCCAGGACGTGATTTTGAAGCGGAATACGTTGATATTCGTGAAGTTAAAGAAGGTGAAATCTCACCAGACGGTAAAGGTATTCTTAAATTTGCTCGTGGTATCGAAATTGGACACATCTTCAAACTCGGTACTCGCTATTCAGAAAGCATGGGAGCAACAATCCTTGACCAAAATGGACGTGCTATTCCAATCGTTATGGGATGCTATGGTATCGGTGTTAGCCGTATCTTGTCAGCTGTTATCGAACAACATGCTCGTCTCTTTGTTTCTAAAACACCAAAAGGCGCTTACCGCTTTGCATGGGGTATCAACTTCCCTAAAGAATTGGCACCGTTTGATGTACACGTCATCACTGTCAATGTGAAAGATGAAGAAGTACAAGCTTTGACAGCGAAAGTTGAAGCTGAATTGGTTGCTAAAGGTTACGAAGTCTTGGTTGACGACCGTAACGAACGTGTCGGCTCTAAATTCTCAGACAGCGACCTTATCGGTCTCCCAATTCGTGTCACAGTAGGTAAGAAAGCTGCTGACGGTATCGTTGAAGTGAAAATCAAAGCAACTGGCGATACTATCGAAGTTAACGCAGAAAACCTTATCGAAACTCTTGAAATTTTGACAAAAAAAAATTAATAATAACAAGGTCAAGCAGTCAGTTTTGACCTTGTTATTTTGTGTCGAAAAAAGATTTCATTTGTGGTAAAATTAAGAGATAACGTAACTAGAAAAGAAGGCAAAATATGGTAACCAATAGGTGTATTTTGCCTTAGTAGATAAATTTAGTTTTTGGAATTGAGGTAGTTTACGCATTATGTCAGAATTATTTAAAAAATTGATGGAGCAAATCGATATGCCGCTTGACATGCGACAATCTTCTGCTTTTTCATCTGCAGATATTCGTGAAGTTAAGGTGCATTCTGTATCTCGCCTCTGGGAGTTCCATTTTTCATTTGCGGAAATTTTGCCAATTGAAATCTATCGTGAATTGTCTTATCGATTGGTGAACACTTTTAAGCAAGCGGATATCAGAGTGACTTTTGATATTCAGGCAGAAACTGTCGATTTTCCCCAACCTTTATTGCAAGCCTACTATGAAGAGGCTTTTGAGCATGCTCCGTGTGATAGCGCCGGCTTCAAGGCTTCTTTCAGTAAATTGAAGGTCTCTTATGATGGCACAAAATTATTGATTGAAGCGCCAGCATTTGTTAATAATGACCATTTTCGCGAAAATCATCTGCCTAACCTAGTACGTCAGTTTGAAGTGTTTGGCTTTGGCAAGTTTACCATTGACATAGTTTCTGATGAAGCGATGACGCAAGCTTTACGAGAAGATTTCACGTCAAACCGTGAAGCTATGGTGGAAAAAGCGGTGCAGGAAAATCGTGAGGCGGTTAAATCTCTGGAAGCTTCTATGCCACCAACTGAAGAAGCACCAAAACCTAAATTTGATTTTAAAGAACGTGCCAAGCAGCGCCGTGCAGGTTTTGAAAATGCCAAAATCACACCAATGGTTGAAGTCACAACAGAAGAAAACCGAATTGTCTTTGAAGGAATGGTTTTTGATGTTGAAAAGAAAACAACTCGTACAGGACGTCACATTATTAATTTTAAAATGACTGACTACACATCAAGTTTTGCCATGCAAAAATGGGCAAAAGATGATGATGAGTTGAAAAAATACGATATGATTGCCAAAGGGGCATGGCTTCGAGTTCGTGGAAATGTTGAAAATAATAATTTCACCCATGCATTGACCATGAATGTGCAAGATGTCAAAGAGATTGTTCATCATGACCGCAAGGATTTAATGCCAGAAGGTCAAAAACGTGTGGAATTCCATGCTCATACGAATATGTCAACTATGGATGCGCTGCCAACGGTTGAAGAATTAATTGATACAGCAGCGAAATGGGGACACAAGGCTGTTGCTATTACTGACCACGGCAATGTGCAAAGTTTCCCACACGGTTATCACAGAGCACGTAAAGATGGTATCAAGGCGATTTTTGGTTTAGAAGCTAATATCGTTGAGAACAAAGTGCCGATTGCCTACAATCCTCAAGATATTGAGTTAAACGAAGCTACCTACGTCGTATTTGACGTGGAAACGACTGGGCTTTCTGCGGTCAATAATGACTTGATTCAGATTGCGGCTTCAAAAATGTACAAGGGAAATATTGTTGAACAGTTTGATGAGTTCATCAACCCAGGTCATCATTTATCAGCTTTTACAACGGAATTGACTGGTATTACGGATAATCATGTTCGCAATGCTAAACCGATTGAAGAAGTCCTTCGAATGTTCCAAGATTTTTGTCAGGATACTGTGCTAGTTGCCCACAATGCAACCTTTGACGTTGGTTTTATGAATGCCAATTATGAACGTCATGGCATGCCAATCATTACACAACCTGTCATTGATACCTTGGAATTCGCCCGAAATCTCTATCCAGAATACAAACGTCATGGTTTGGGACCATTGACCAAACGGTTCCAAGTTTCGCTAGAACACCACCATATGGCGAACTACGATGCGGAAGCCACTGGTCGCTTGCTCTTTATTTTCTTGAAAGAAGCGCGTGAAAACCACAATTTAACCAATATGATGGATTTGAATACGAAATTGATTGCTGAGGATTCTTACAAGAAAGCACGTGTCAAACACGCGACGATTTATGTTCAAAACCAAACAGGTTTGAAAAATATTTTCAAACTCGTCAGCCTTTCTAATGTCAAATATTTTGAAGGTGTAGCTCGCATTCCAAGAACGGTTCTTGACGCCCACCGTGAAGGGCTCTTGCTAGGAACAGCCTGCTCGGAGGGCGAAGTTTTTGATGCGGTCTTATCTTCAGGGGTGGATGCTGCGGTTAAAGTAGCGAAATATTATGATTTCATCGAAGTTATGCCACCAGCGCTTTACGCTCCGCTATTGGCGCAAGGAACAATCAAAGATGAAGAAGGTATCCGACAAGTCATCCGAGATTTGCTTGAGGTTGGACGTCGTCTGAACAAGCCTGTTTTGGCGACTGGGAATGTCCATTATATCGAGTCTGAAGATGAGATTTACCGTGAAATTATTGTCCGTAGTTTAGGGCAAGGGGCACCGATTAACCGTCCGATTGGTCGTGGTGAAAATGCCCAACCTGCTCCGCTACCAAAAGCGCATTTCCGTACAACCAATGAAATGTTAGATGAATTTGCCTTTCTTGGCGAAGATGTCGCGTATGAAGTTGTTGTTAAGAATACCAATGATTTTGCTGACCGTTTCGAGGAAGTCGAGGTTGTTAAGAAAGACTTGTACACACCTTTCCTTGAAAAATCAGAAGAACGTGTCGCTGAAATGACCTATCAAAAAGCCTTTGAAATCTATGGTAATCCACTTCCTGATATCGTCGATTTACGTATTGAAAAAGAATTAACGTCAATTTTGGGTAATGGATTTGCCGTGATTTACTTGGCTTCGCAGATGTTGGTAATTCGTTCTAACGACCGTGGCTACTTGGTTGGTTCGCGTGGTTCGGTTGGGTCAAGTTTTGTGGCAACCATGATTGGGATTACCGAAGTTAACCCAATGCCACCACATTATGTCTGTCCAAATTGTCAGCATTCAGAATTCATCACCGATGGTTCTGTTGGTTCTGGTTATGATTTGCCTGACAAGGATTGCCCAGAATGTGGCACACGTTACAAGAAAGATGGACACGATATTCCGTTTGAAACCTTCCTTGGTTTTGATGGAGACAAGGTTCCTGATATCGATTTGAACTTCTCTGGTGATGACCAACCGTCAGCTCACTTGGACGTTCGTGATATTTTTGGTGAACAATATGCCTTTCGTGCTGGAACCGTGGGTACGGTGGCAGACCGTACTGCTTACGGATTTGTTAAAGGTTACGAACGTGATTATGGCAAATTCTATCCAGAAGCAGAAGTGGAACGCTTGGCACAAGGTGCAGCTGGCGTTAAACGTACGACTGGACAACACCCAGGTGGTATCGTTGTTATTCCAAACTACATGGATGTGTATGATTTTACTCCTGTTCAATACCCAGCGGACGATTTATCAGCAGAATGGCAAACCACTCACTTTAACTTCCACGATATCGATGAAAACGTCTTGAAACTTGATATTCTCGGTCATGATGATCCGACCATGATTCGTAAATTGCAGGATCTATCTGGTATCGATCCTAAGGATATTCCAGCTGATGACCCAGACGTTATGGCGCTTTTCTCAGGGACAGAAGTGCTTGGTGTCACCCCTGAACAAATCGGAACGCCGACAGGAATGCTTGGTATTCCAGAATTTGGGACAAACTTTGTTCGTGGTATGGTTGAAGAAACTCACCCAACAACATTTGCCGAATTGCTCCAGTTATCAGGGCTTTCTCATGGTACCGACGTTTGGCTAGGAAATGCGCAAGACTTGATTAAAGAGGGGATTGCCACGCTGAAAACCGTTATCGGTTGTCGTGATGACATCATGGTTTACCTCATGCACGCAGGTTTGGGGCCAAAAATGGCTTTTACCATTATGGAACGTGTGCGTAAGGGAATGTGGCTTAAAATCTCTGACGAGGAACGTAATGGATACATTGAAGCTATGCGAGAAAATAATGTGCCCGACTGGTACATTGAATCCTGTGGTAAAATCAAGTACATGTTCCCCAAAGCCCATGCGGCAGCCTACGTTTTAATGGCGCTTCGTGTAGCTTACTTTAAAGTACATTATCCGATTTACTACTACTGTGCTTATTTCTCAATCCGTGCTAAGGCCTTTGACATTAAGACAATGAGTGCTGGGCTTGATGCTGTGAAAGAACGCATGGCTGATATTTCTAATAAGCGTAAGAATAACGAAGCTTCAAATGTTGAAATTGATTTATACACCACACTTGAAATTGTCAATGAAATGCTCGAACGTGGTTATAAATTTGGTCAACTTGACCTTTACCGTAGTGATGCAACCGAGTTTATCATCGACGGTGATACCCTTATTCCACCATTTGTAGCGATGGACGGTCTTGGTGAAAACGTTGCTAAGCAAATTGTTAAAGCACGTGAAGAAGGAGAATTCCTCTCAAAAATGGAACTCCGCAAACGTGGTGGCGTTTCAGCCACATTAGTTGAAAAAATGGACGAAATGGGAATCCTTGGCAATATGCCAGAAGATAACCAATTAAGTCTATTTGATGATTTCTTCTAAGATAGAAACTTAAACTAGGATAGAAACGAACAAATTGCTTTCAGAAAAACTGACGTGGTTTGTTCGTTTTCTTATGACATTTATTTTTAAAGGAAAATTTTTAAGGAGACGAAATGGTGAATTTTAAAAATAATGCTGTAAAATCAATGGTTGTGATGCGAAAAGCTTTTCGTACGATTGATGCTAGAGTATCAGAGTCGTTTAAAGTTGACCATTTGACACCAACTCAATTTGGTGTTTTAGACGTTCTTTATGCCAAAGGACCGATGAAAATCGCAGCACTACTAGACAGTATGTTGGCAACTTCTGGCAATATGACGGTTGTCATCAGAAATATGGAGAAAAAAGGTTGGGTGACACGTACCACTTGCCCTCACGATAAACGAGCTTATCTGGTTGGGTTAACAGAGCAAGGACGCCAGGTCATTGAACACGCTCTGCCACTCCATATCGCTAAAGTTGAGGAAACTTTTTCAGTGCTAACTGAGGACGAACAAGCAGAACTCATTCGACTTTTGAAAAAATTCAAACCTTGTGAGCAAAATAATTTACAAAATCAAAAATAAAGCGTACAATGACAGCGTATAAAAAGCACTATTTAGTGATAAATGATACTTTGATTTCTTTAAAACTAATCATTACTAAATAAATAACCTTTTTAAGGAGACTCACATGAAAAAAATTCTATTTGTTGTCGGCTCATTACGTAGCGGTTCATTCAATGCTCAATTCGCTAAAAATGCTGAAAAAGTGCTTGAAGGAAAAGCAGAAGTTAGCTATCTTGATTGGTCACAAGTACCAGTCTTTTCACAAGATTTAGAAGCTAATATTCCAGCAACTGTTCAGGCAGCTCGTCAAGCTGTTTCAGAAGCTGATGCTATCTGGATTTTCTCACCTGTTTACAACTTTGCTATCCCAGGTTCTGTGAAAAACTTGCTAGACTGGTTGTCACGTGCCATTGACCTTTCAGACCCAACAGGTCCGTCAGCAATCAACGAAAAAGTAACTACGGTTTCTATTCTTGCTAATGGTGGTCACGAACAAGCGGCAGAAAGCTATCGTGCCTTGCTCCCATTCATCCGTACACAATTTGTCGATGAAATCACAACGACACGTGTAAATGATTCAGCTTGGGCGGATGGTGTGTTCGTTCCAACAGAAGAAGTTCTTGCAAACCTTGACAAACAAGCTCAAGCCCTTCTATCAGCAATCGACTAAGTCAAGTTACACAAAAAAGCTCATTGTCAATTTCTGCGAAAGACAATGAGCTTTTTGTTTTATTCGATAATTAGCATACCTTCTTTAATGGCGAATGGATTTTTCTCATCAATGCGATCGTAGAACATGATACCGTTGGTGTGGTCGATTTCGTGTTGAACGACGATTGAATTATAACCTTTGAGTTTAATGCGATGTTTTTCACCATTTTTATCAAAGTAATCAACGGTTACACGCGAGTGACGAACCACATAGCCTTCGACAACACGGTCAACAGACAAGCATCCCTCACCGTCAGCAAGCGCAGCATCTTGGACAGAATGTGCCACAACTTTTGGATTGTACATGACTTCTTGTAAGCTATAAGCTTCTTTTGGTGGATTACCGTCTTTGTCCTCAGGATTTGGAACGAGAACAGCAATGATGCGTTTTGAAATGTCTAATTGTGGGGCTGCTAGACCAACACCACCACGCAAGCCCATTTTTTCAGCTGTTACAGGGTCTTGTGAGTTTTTCAAGAATTGTAACATTTTTTCGCCTAGAATAATTTCTTCATTAGACAAAGGAAATGTTACTTCTTCGGCAACCGCACGAAGTGTCGGATTGCCTTCACGAATGATGTCATCCATATTGATTAAATGACTCGGTTTTGCTATTTTTTCAATAACTGACATATTTTCTCCTCAATTATTCTATAATAACAATATAGCACAAAAATGCGGAACGAGAAAGTTAAAGGCTTAATTAGTGATTTTTAGGTCAATCAATTGCGTCATGTTTTTGATGTAATAATAGGGCCTGCGTTTTTCGATGATTCCTGTATCAATCAGCTCATGAATGACACGCAGTAAATGACGGTAGCTGACGCTAAATGAATTAGCAAGGCTTGTCAATTCTAATTTGAAAACACCTTTTTCCTCGATAGCCAAGATATGCGTTGCTAAGCGTTCTTTCAATGTGTAATTTAAATTTGTTGACGCGCGAATGTTTTGCTCGTAGAGAGATTGTGCTAAGCCTTTGCTCAAGTTTAAAAGCAGAGCATTGTCAGCAAGCAATTGTTCACGAATGCCAGCCAAAGGCAATTGGATAATGAGAGTATCCTCGAGGGCGATAACAGATGATACGACAGGCTGGTCTGTTAATAACTCAATATCACCGATTAGGGTTGGCTTTTCTTTAATGTCAAGAATGTGCTCTTTTCCGTTAAAAAGTCGGCGAACGATTTTGAGTTTTCCTTTGGCAAAGTAAGAGAGTGCTGTTAATGATTCGCCTTGATGACAAATGGCATCCCCAGCAGATAGTTGCAAGACTTGCAATTTATCAAAATAATGAGTAGGGAAGATTTTTTCTAGCTGATATTCTTTAATATAGGCTTCTAATGACACGTATATCTCCTTTTAATTGTGACAAAAGTCATATTTTTATGCGTTAATTTTGATTATACTTGATTTGATGAAAAAAACAAGTAAGGAGTTCGTATGAAAGCACTTTTGGAGAAACTTAGTCTCTTGTCACTGTCTCTCATGTTGGTTTCGACCTTTTCAACGTCAACAGCTTTACCGCAAATGATTGCAACGTTTCAGCAACAAGGCTATGCTGCAAGTCAAGTTGAAATGCTATTTTCCATTTCCTCTTTTGCAATTATGGGAATGCTGGTGATAAATCCATTCTTGGACCGTTTTCTGTCAGAACGCAGCAGTATCATTTTAGGACTGTCATGTATTGCATTTGGTGGAAGTTTACCCGTTATTGGCAAAACGTATGCGTTGGTTGTTGTCTCACGTGTGCTTCTAGGAATGGGAATTGGTCTGATTAACGCGCGTGCGATTAGTATCATTAGCGAAAATTACCAAGGAAATGAGCGCGTACAAATGCTTGGCTTTCGTGGGTCGTTTGAAGTGCTAGGCAATGCTTTTTTAACAGCTCTGGTAGGTTTTTTAGTGCCGCTTGGTTGGTCATGGGCGTTTATCGTTTATCTGTTTGCCTTACTTATTTTACTGTTTTATTTGCTGTTTGCTCCAAAACGAGCTGTTGTAGCGGAAGTGGCTAGCCAAAAAACATCAGCTAAATTTACAAAAAAAGATATTGTGTATATTGTCGGATTGTCTTTATTGGCAGGATTTGTGATTAATATTAATAGTGCCAATAGCCTTAGAATTCCAGTTATCGTTGACCAATTGCACCTTGGAAGTCCACGCCAAGCTAGTTTGATTTTGAGTGGCATGATGTTAATGGGAATTCTCTCTGGTATTTGCTTTGAAGGCTTATTAGCGCACTTTAAGAAACGGCTGATAATCGTTTCCTTGCTTCCATTTGCTCTTGGATTGTTTATGCTTGGTGTGGCACACAATCTCTGGTTAATGCTTATAGGAGCAATGCTTTCAGGGTTCTGGTACAGCATTGTGGTTACAAGCGTCTTTAGCAATGTGTCAAATAAAATATCGCCACAATTGATTGGACATGCGACAACTTTGGTTCTGCTATTTTGTAATTTTGGCGGAGCTAGCGCAGCCATTGTCCTAAGTCTTTTTTCAAAAATCAATCCACAACCTGGTTTTGCCTTTGTGATTTATGCTATTATTAGCCTAATAATCAGCCTTGTCTTGATGTTTAAAACACGCTTTTTAAGTCAAAAATGATACAAAGGTTACAATTACTAGAACACCTAACACCGACAGAACAGATTTTAGTAGATTAGTTTTAAGAAAATCCAGAAGAATTTATTGCCTTAAAATCGAGGGAAGTCTCAGATAAATTTTTTATTTCTGTTTCGACCATTTACCGCTTGATTAATAAGCTGGGATTGCGTGGGGTCAATGACTTGAAATTACTTTTGCGAACAGATCTCCAACAAGGTCAAAATCACCAAGTCTCAGATATTGATTTTCCAATTTTAGAAACGGATACGCACTATGAGGTGATGTTGCGGTTAAAAGAGGTTTATGAGCGAACAATCGAGGATACCTTGGGGTTAGCAGACCCAGAAACGTTGGTTTCTGCCGTTGAAAAAATGTCAAAAGCAAACATCATCGACAGTTATACTTCATCAGCGAATTTGTATTTTGCGGAGAATTTTCAATTTCAAATGCAGGAGATTAATCAGCTGGTGACGGTACCAAAAGACGACTATATCAAGAGTTTGTCAATGTTCCGTCAATATCCATGATAATTAAAGATTTTGTCATAAGAGTTCTCGCTTTCTTGTTGTTTGATTTCAGTATAGTTGATTTTGGAAAAGATGAAAATAGCTGAGCGTTGTTTAGAATGTTCTTGTCATTTTTTCTGACTTTCTTGATAAATTTTTGAAAAAAAGTTTTTCAAATGGATGACTTCCAAATAACTTTTAGATGACCTTAGCTAAAAACATTAAAAATCTTTGACAAAAGCAGCAGTAATCTGCTATAATAAGAACTGTCGTATGACAAGTAACTTTTTCTTGGTTGTAGGAGACGCCAAAAACCTACGACTCGGATGAAGCAATATAAAGGAGAAAATTATTATGGCAATCTCAAAAGAGAAAAAAAATGAAATCATTGCTCAATACGCACGTCACGAAGGTGACACAGGTTCAGTTGAAGTTCAAGTAGCTGTTCTTACTTGGGAAATCAACCACCTTAACGAGCACATTAAACAACACAAAAAAGACCACGCAACTTACCGTGGATTGATGAAAAAAATCGGTCACCGTCGTAACTTGTTGGCATACCTTCGCCGCACAGACGTTAACCGTTACCGCGAATTGATCGCATCACTCGGACTTCGTCGTTAATCAGACACCCAAGTCAACTAAAAGCTTCTTGGATTTTTCCAAGGGGCTTTTTTGTATTTTTCAAAATGATTTTTCTTTTAAAAAGACAAATTTTACAAAAAAAGAAAGCAAACGATAATAATCTTGAGATGATTAAATAAAATGAGAGAATCGTGTCAAAAGTGATAAAAACATTAATATAGCAAGGCTTGCGGAGTTTCTTTTGTATCCCCTTACAACGCTTTTGTAATAAAAATGAAAAAGCTTACAAAAAATACTTGACTTTTTTTGAAAAAAGTTTAATATAGTTGGTGAAGAATATCACAATGATTGATAGTTGAAGGACTTAACCTTTGATTTTGTGTAGTGAAGAGAGTTTTTTTGACCTCTGTTGAGGTTTTAGACGACTATACAGGCTTTGTTTTTATCTTGGTGTCATTCATTCATTGTTCTTCCCAAAAATTGAGGCACTTATTTTAAGGGTACTTATAAGGAGGTTTTCTTAATGGCTAAAGCAACAAATGCAGATGTAAAGAATAACGAGTTGAGCGCTGAAGAAGCAGCCCAGCAGTATACAGGTGCTCTTGTCGATAAAGCTCTTGAAGCTGAGCGCATTTATGCAACTTATTCACAAGAACAAGTTGATAAAATTGTAGCAGCTATGGCTCTTGCAGGTTCTGAAGCTTCGCTAGAATTGGCAAAAGAAGCACATGCCGAAACTGGTCGTGGTGTCGTTGAGGATAAAGATACTAAAAACCACTTCGCAACAGAATACGTTTACGAACGTATCAAAAACGAAAAAACAGTTGGTATCATTGGTGAAGATAAGGTTTCTGGAAGTATTCAAATTGCAGCACCTCTTGGTGTTTTAGCAGGTATTGTCCCAACAACAAACCCAACATCAACAACAATGTTTAAAATTTTGGTAGCGTTGAAAACACGTAATGCCATTGTTTTTGCATTCCACCCACAAGCACAAAAATGTTCGGCTCATGCAGCAAAAATTCTTTACGACGCTGCGGTGAAAGCTGGTGCTCCTGAAAATATTGTCCAATGGATTGAAACGCCATCAATCGCTAACACAACAGCCCTTATCCAAAACAAAAAAATTGCTTCTATTTTGGCAACTGGTGGACCTGGTATGGTAAATGCAGCCCTTAAATCAGGTAACCCATCAATGGGTGTTGGTGCAGGTAATGGTGCTATCTATGTTGATGCAACTGCTCATATTGACCGCGCTGTGGAAGACTTGTTGTTATCAAAACGCTTTGATAATGGTATGATTTGTGCGACTGAAAATTCAGCAGTCGTTGAAGCGCCAGTTTACAAAGAATGGTTGCAAAAAATGCAAGATAAAGGTGCTTACTTAGTACCTAAGAAGGACTACAAGAAAATTGAAGACTTTGTTTTCAATGACAACCATGGTGTAAACGGTCCCGTTGCCGGAATGCCAGCAACTTGGATTTGTGAACAAGCTGGTGTGAAATTGCCAGAAGGTAAAGATGTTCTCTTGTTTGAGCTTGACAAGAAAAACATCGGTGAAAAACTATCATCAGAAAAACTGTCTCCACTTCTTTCAGTGTACAAAGCTAAAGATCGTGAAGAAGGTATCGAAATTGTTGAAGCGCTTCTTGATTATCAAGGTGCAGGACACAATGCTGGTATCCAAATTGGTTCACAAGCAGACCCATTTGTAGCAACATATGGCGATGCCGTGAAAGCATCACGTGTCTTGGTTAACCAACCAGATTCAGTCGGAGGTATCGGTGATGTCTATACAGATGCACTTAAAGCCAGCTTAACACTTGGAACAGGATCATGGGGGAAAAATTCATTGTCACACAATCTTTCAACTGGCGATCTCTTAAATATCAAGACTATTGCGAAACGTCGTAACCGTCCACAATGGATTCGCTTACCAGAAAAAACTTACTACGAAAAGAATGCTATCTCATATTTGCAAGATGAATATGAACCAATGCAACGTGCTTTGATTGTAGCAGACCCAGGAATGGTTCAATTTGGATTTGTTGACACTGTCCTTGCTCAATTGGCATTGCGTGATGAAAAAGTCGCAACATCAATTTACGGAACAATCAAACCAGACCCAACTCTTGGACAAACAATCGAAATTGCAAAACAAATGCGTGATTTCAAACCAGATACAGTCATTGCAATTGGTGGTGGCTCTGCTATTGATGCATCTAAGATTGCACGTTTAATTTATGAGGTTTATCTTGACCGTGGTGATGAATTCCTTGATAGTTATGATGCTGTTAGCGAATTTTTCCTTGAATTGCAACAAAAATTCATTGATATTCGTAAACGTATTGTGAAATTCAAACATCAAACAACAACACGTCTCTTCTGTATCCCAACCACATCTGGTACAGGTGCTGAGGTGACACCATTTGCGGTTATTACTGATGATTATACACACGTGAAATACCCACTTGCTGATTATGAATTGGTACCACAAGTTGCTATTGTTGATCCAGAATTTGTTATGACTGTGCCAAAACGTACAGCAGCTTGGTCAGGATTAGATGCTTTGTCACATGCTCTTGAATCTTACGTATCAGTTATGGCATCTGACTTTACACGTCCATGGTCTCTTGAAGCCATCAAGTTGATTATTGAAAATCTTGAAGATGCTTATAACTACGATCCTAAGAACCCAACACTTCGTGGTGAAAAAGCTAAAGAAAACATGCATTATGCAGCAGCTATTGCTGGTATGGCATTTGGTAATGCTTTCTTAGGTATCAACCATTCACTTGCTCACAAAACAGGTGGTGAATTTGGACTTCCACACGGTTTAGCTATTTCAATCGCAATGCAACATGTTATCCGCTATAACGGTGTATCTGGTAATGTTAAACGCTCAGTTTACCCACGTTATGAAGAATACCGTGCTCAAAAAGATTACGCAGATATTGCGCGTTATATTGGTCTTAAAGGTAAAGATGATGCAGAATTAGTCGAAGCACTTTGCGATCGCATTGATAAATTGATGCATGCTGTTGACGTTGAACCAAAACTTTCTGCTAATGGTGTTACAAAAGAAGCCTTTGATGCAGCAGTTGATCGTTTGGCAAGTTTGGCATATGATGACCAATGTACTCCAGCAAACCCACGTCAACCATACATTTCAGAATTGAAACAACTTTTGATTGATATGTTCTAATATTAGTTGTTTAGTTAGCAGTCAATACCATAAAAGCCTCCCCTTGGGGAGGCTTTTATGGTACAATAAGGGTGTGATATTTGGAATTTTAGCATTTTGTTTTAATGGGACCGCTAGGGCTGATTTTTCTTGGTTTTGGTGAAGAATATGGAAGATAATTATAAGCAACTTATTGAGGAAGCCTTTGATGTGGTAAAGAGATGGAACATAGTAAGTAGTATATTTCTTTTTCCCATTTTTATTATCATGTGCATTTTTGCTGGAAATTACTTACCTTTATTTGGAAAGACTGTAAGTAAAAGCGGTGAACCATTGTCTGTTTCAGTTACTAGTTTTGAATATAAATTAGGCATCGATTCTAAGGTCTGGATGTTTATTGCAATATTGGTATGGTTTATATTTTTAGTTGCAACCATACTTTCAAAGAGAAATAAAATACAAGCTTATAGTTGGAATCAGATAGATTTAATGCTAATTAGCTTACCTACATTTTATTCTATATTTTATGGTTTTCAATTTTTTGTTCCATTTTTAGTTATTCGATTAGTATATTGGTTACTGTTTTTAGCTGCTATCATTTATATCATAATTATTATAAGCAAGAGAATTATCAATTTACCATCGTTTACGTCTAACCAAAAAGAATATTTTATGCGAATTTTGATACTACTATGGATAATTAGCGCTTTAGCCAACTTTTTTGTAGGTGGTTTAAATCATATATTTGCACGTATTTTATTGGCAATAATTCCTATTTTTCCACCGTTTATTATCTTGGCATTTGTATATGTTTATAGCCAATGTCTATCAAAATTATTTATTTTAAGAGATATTAATACAAATCAAGAGAAATACCGTCAAGAATTTGGCTATTCTGTTAAAGATTGGTATGGTAAGAAGTCAAAAATGTACAAAGAATCGTTGAAAAAATGACATGATTAAGGGAGAAACTTAATGAAAAAAACACTATTTAATGCTTCGTTGGAAGAAAGTATGAATCTGGTGACGGATAAATATATCCAAACATCAATGGAAGATATTAACGAAAAAGGTTACTGGCGAAAGATCATTGGATCTTTTACTGTATTGTTCTTTAACGTTTGCTTACATGGTGGGATAAGTGTATGTAAAGATAGTGCAGGAATAGATTTTACTCTTTTATCTTATATTATTATAGTAGTTAATATATATTCTGTTGCTAGATACTTACTTGATGTAAGAAAAATCAAGAATAATCGCATTCTCTCGTACTATTATTATAACAAATATATGTTTTTATTAATGTTTGGTTTAACATTACAAGCAACTTTAATTTCAATTGCAGGTGCTACAATGGTACTGGGAAAAATTTTAGCAAATATTTTGTATGGTTTAGTCTTTTTATTTATTTTTTTAGAGCGATACCAGTGGTTCAAACAAGATACCTTAAAAGCTCTTTATGGTCAACAGTCTTTCAAGAATCCTTTAGCTCGCTTTCTAGATTATTTTGTGACTTTTTCTAAAAAGTATGGTGGGATAGTTGTTTTACTGCTTTTTATCGCTCAATTCTTTTTGCCAGGAACGGGAGAATCAGACATTTACCATAATGATGTTATTAGGAATGTGGTACTAATGTTTAGTCCATTACTTTTTGCACTAGGATTTTATTTTGCAATTGCTTTAGGAGCAGATAACTTCCAAGGTTACTATTTAAAAAAATATCTAGAAGATTATCGTCAGTTATCTGATTACTCCATTGAAGAATGGTACGGTAAGAAGTCAAAAATGTACAAAGAATCGTTGAAAAATAAATAATTAATATTGTTAGAAAAAATCTAACTTTAAAAAATTACTTGCGGTGATTAAGAAGACTTCGGTCTTCTTTTTCTAGTAAACTATTTGTAAAGCACAGCTGAATTTCAATTCTTTTTTCATTTCTTGCTTGCTATTGATAGTTACATTCTCTTTAACGCTCTGCGATTTTCAAAAAAGACCGTAATCATGGACAGTTGGTCATGGAAGAAGGGGAACTAAGAGAAGTTGATTTTGCCTTAGACCATATAAGAGTTTAGCGGTGCCACTTGGCTTACGTGGTCAAGATGAAAACAGTCATGGTAGGGATAGATGAAAGGCCCCATCATTGTTATTGCAGTCGTTGATTTATTCTTTGGCAAGTAAATCAATGACATATTTTGGTAAGAAGCAGTTGTCAACTGGCAACTGCTTCTTAGTATTCTTAAAAAACTATGCTACAAGCTCTGCTATTTCCCATAAAATGTGATAAAATGATAGAGATACGTGGTTTTATGCAAAGACGAGTTTATAAGTCTTTTACAGGCTGGTTTTTGTAGAAAACGAACGTATCAAAATAAATATCAGAGGAATAAATATGTCAAAACAAACTTTTGAAACAACTTTCGCTGGCAGACCACTTGTTGTTGAGATTGGTCAAGTTGCTAAACAAGCCAATGGCGCTGCTGTGGTACGTTATGGTGAATCAACCATTCTTAGTGCAGCTGTCATGTCTAAGAAGATGTCAACAGGTGACTTTTTCCCACTTCAAGTTAACTATGAAGAAAAAATGTATGCAGCTGGAAAATTCCCTGGTGGTTTCAATAAACGTGAAGGACGCCCAACGACTGATGCGACTTTGACAGCGCGTTTGATTGACCGTCCGATTCGTCCAATGTTTGCAGAAGGCTTCCGTAATGAAGTTCAAGTGATTAATACCGTTCTCTCTTACGATGAAGATGCTAGTGCGCCAATGGCGGCTATGTTTGGTAGCTCACTTGCTTTATCTATCTCAGATATTCCATTTAACGGACCTATTGCAGGCGTTCAAGTAGCTTACATTGACGGTGAATTTATTATCAATCCGTCAGCTGCACAAAAAGAAGCCTCACTTCTTGAGTTGACTGTTGCTGGTACAAAAGATGCCATTAATATGGTTGAGTCCGGTGCCAAAGAATTGTCAGAAGACATCATGCTTGAAGCGCTTCTTAAAGGGCACGAAGCTGTTCGTGAATTGATTGCTTTCCAAGAAGAAATCGTCGCAGCTGTTGGTAAAGAAAAAGCTGAGCTTGAATTGCTTCAAGTTGACCCAGAATTGCAAGCTGAAATCATCGCAGCTTATAACGCTACCCTTCAAAAAGCAGTTCAAGTTGAAGAGAAAAAAGCACGTGAAGCAGCGACAGAAGCTGTGAAAGAACAAGTCGTTGCTGTTTACGAAGAACGCTACGCTGACGATGAAAATTACGAAACTATCATGCGTGACGTTGCTGAAATCCTTGAACAAATGGAACATGCAGAAGTCCGTCGCTTGATTACCGAAGACAAAATTCGTCCTGACGGTCGTCGTGTTGATGAAATTCGTCCATTGGATGCTGAAATTGATTATTTACCAAAAGTTCACGGTTCAGGTCTTTTCACACGTGGACAAACACAGGCATTATCAGTCTTGACCCTTGCTCCAATGGGAGAAACACAAATTGTTGACGGTCTTGACCCAGAATACAAGAAACGTTTCTTACATCACTACAATTTCCCACAATATTCAGTTGGTGAAACAGGACGTTATGGCGCTCCAGGTCGTCGTGAAATCGGTCATGGTGCCCTTGGTGAACGTGCTCTTGCGCAAGTTCTTCCTAGCTTAGAAGAATTTCCGTATGCAATCCGTCTTGTAGCTGAAGTTTTGGAATCAAATGGTTCATCTTCACAAGCTTCAATCTGTGCGGGTACTCTTGCTCTTATGGCTGGTGGTGTACCAATCAAAGCTCCAGTAGCAGGTATTGCCATGGGATTGATTTCAGACGGTAGCAACTACACAATCTTGACAGACATCCAAGGTCTTGAGGATCACTTTGGTGATATGGACTTTAAAGTTGCTGGTACACGTGAAGGGATTACAGCGCTTCAAATGGATATTAAGATTGAAGGAATCACCCCTCAAATCTTGAAAGAAGCTCTTGCTCAAGCTAAGAAAGCTCGTTTTGAAATCCTTGATTTGATTGAAGCAACTATCCCTGCACCACGTGCTCAATTAGCTCCGACAGCACCAAAAAATGATACAATCAAGATTGACGTTGATAAAATCAAAGTTGTCATCGGTAAAGGTGGCGAAACGATTGATAAAATTATCGAAGAGACTGGTGTTAAAATCGATATTGACGATGAAGGAAATGTATCTATCTATTCATCTGACCAATCTGCAATTGACCGCACAAAAGAAATCATTGCTGGTTTAGTTCGCGAGGCTAAAGTTGGTGAAGTTTACCATGCCAAAGTTGTTCGTATCGAAAAATTCGGTGCGTTTGTTAATCTCTTTGATAAGACAGATGCCCTTGTTCACATTTCAGAGATTTCATGGTCACGTACGGCTAATGTTTCTGATGTTTTAGAAGTCGGTGAAGAAGTCGATGTTAAAGTCATTAAAGTTGATGATAAAGGTCGCGTTGATGCTTCAATGAAGGCTTTGTTACCACGTCCACCAAAAGTTGAGAAAGAACACAAAGGACATTCACCATTTGGCGGACACTTACGTGATCGTAAAGAAAAACATGACAAAATCGACTAATCATCTTTCTTAAAGTCATTCTTTACCATTTTGGAGTTTTATCATGACAAATATAAATGAACTTGATACCCGTTTGCGTGCCTTTATTAACGCACCAGACAATTTTTTAGATAGTGTTGCTTTTGTTAACGCCTTGCATAACAACCCCGTCTTAGCCAGTGACCAGCCTTATGCTCTTGAAATTGATGGGCAAAAGGTGACACCTGTTTTTTCAGACAAAGATGACCTTGAAACATTTAAAACAGAACAAGCTAGCGCCCTACAACAAAATTGGGTGGAACGTTCAACACTAGATATTTTGAGAGAAGTTATTGAAAAAGGATTGACAGGACTTGTTTTTAACCTTAAAAAGACAGGTGATTTTGGCAATTCAACCATTTTCAAAAGCAGTGAATTAATCCAATTTTTAAATGCTTACACAACTATTTTGAATAAACTTATGGGTGAGGAAAATCGTAAGGCTGATACTTTAGACAAGTATTATCTTGTCCCAGCTTTTGTTCACCCACGTGATGATAAAAGCTTTGACCGTATGTTCCCAACAATGTCTACACCAGAAGGTAAAAGCTATGTCCCAGCCTTTTCAAATCTTCAAAGCTTTGCTAAATGGTATAACCACAAAGATTTTGGAACACCATTTCGCAATGCTCAAGGAAGTATCTTGACATGGCGTTTGGCTGATATTTATCAACCTGGGCACGGTGAAAATGATATTGACGAAACGGTCGGAGTTGCCATTAATCCCTTTGATGACCAACAAATTCTTGTTGATTGGTCTGAAATCGACGAAGACGAATAAAAGAAAGGAGAAGATATGGGTTGGTGGAAAGAAACCATAGATATCGTTAAGAAAAATGATCCAGCGGCTCGTAGCTCTCTGGAAATTATCTTAACGTATCCCGGTATTAAAGCACTAGCTGCACATCGTTTATCGCATTTTTTGTGGAAACATGGTTTTAAATTAATTGCTCGTATGCACAGCCAATTTTGGCGCTTTTGGACACAAATTGAAATTCACCCAGGAGCTGAAATTGCTGAAGGAGTTTTTATTGACCACGGTTCAGGGCTTGTTATCGGAGAAACAGCTATTGTGGAAAAGGGAGTCATGCTCTACCACGGTGTAACCCTTGGTGGAACAGGTAAAGATGCAGGAAAACGTCATCCGACCGTTCGTGAAGGAGCGCTTGTCTCTGCTCACGCTCAAGTCATTGGTCCTATTGAAATTGGAAAAAATGCTAAGGTAGGTGCTGCTGCTGTTGTAGTTGCGGATGTTCCTGCTGATGTCACGGTTGTCGGTGTTCCTGCAAAAGTTGTTCGTGTTCACGGTAAGAAAGATGTGGATGCTATTCATAACATGGAAGAAAATCGTGAATATTACACGTCTAAACTTGAAGAAGCACGCTATCAAAGCTTGCATTCCTCAAAACTTTAGACAACATGAACAGTTTAAACAATAGTTTAAGAATGACTATAAAGGTGGAGAAACAGACATGATAATTAAAATTTATGATACAATGACCAGAAGTTTGCGAGATTTCGTGCCGATTACTGAAAATACGGTTAATATGTATGTCTGCGGACCAACGGTTTACAACTATATTCATATTGGAAATGCTCGTAGCGTTGTGGCATTTGACACTATTCGTCGTTATTTTGAATACCGAGGCTACAAGGTTAACTATATTTCTAACTTCACAGATGTTGATGACAAAATCATCAAAGGAGCTGCTGAAGCTGGTATGGACACCAAAGTTTTTTCAGATAAATTTATCGCCGCTTTCATGGAAGATGTCAAACAACTCGGTGTGAAACCAGCAACTAAAAATCCTCGTGTCATTGATTATATGGATGAAATTATTGACTTTGTGAAAGTCTTGGTAGATAAAGGTTTTGCTTACGAAGCTAATGGCGATGTGTATTTTCGCGTTGCAAAAAGCCAAAACTATGCAAAACTCGCTAATAAAACACTTGCTGACTTAGAAGTTGGAGCTAGTGGTCGTGTTGATGGCGAAGGAGAAATCAAGGAAAATCCCTTAGACTTTGCCCTTTGGAAATCAGCCAAACCAGGCGAGGTTTCATGGCAAAGCCCATGGGGAGAAGGACGCCCTGGTTGGCATATTGAATGTTCTGTTATGGCGACAACCATTCTTGGTGATACGATTGATATTCACGGTGGTGGAGCCGACTTGGAATTTCCTCACCATACCAACGAAATCGCCCAATCTGAAGCCAAAACAGGAAAAACATTTGCTAATTATTGGATGCATAATGGTTTTGTTAATGTGGATAATGAAAAAATGTCAAAATCTCTTGGAAATTTTGTAACTGTTCATGATATGTTAAAAAACGTTGATGGACAAGTTTTAAGATTTTTCCTTGCGACACAACAATACCGCAAGCCAGTAAATTTCACTGAAAAAGCTGTTCATGACGCCTCTGTTAATCTTAAATATTTGAAAAATACTTTTACATTGCCACTTACTGAAGAAGCTGATGCTGCTGAATTGGCAAAATTTAAAGCTGATTTTGAAGCTGCTATGGATGATGATTTCAATACGGCAAATGGTATTACAGTCATTTTTGATATGGCAAAATGGATTAATTCAGGTAATTATAATCAAGCAGTCAAAGATACCTTTGCTAAGATGCTTGCTGTATTTGGTATTGTGTTTGAAGAAGAAGTCTTGGATGCTGATATTGAAGCACTTATTGAAAAACGCCAAGTTGCGCGTGCCAATAAAGATTTCGCAACAGCAGATGCCATTCGTGATCAATTAGCAGCACAAGGTATTAAGCTTCTTGATACCAAAGATGGTGTGAGGTGGACACGTGACTAACAAGGTAGATGTCAATCTAATTAATGGTATTGCCCTTGCTTTTGAAGGTGACGCGGTTTATTCCATGTATATTCGTAAGCACTTGATTTTTCAAGGATTAACAAAGCCAAATCAATTGCACCGCAAAGCAACCGAATATGTCTCTGCTAAGGCGCAAGCTATGCTAATTAATCTTATGTTAGAAGCTCAGCTATTGACCGAAAAAGAAGAAGACATCTATAAACGTGGTCGCAACACAAATAGCCACACCAAAGCTAAAAATGCGGATGTCGTGACTTATCGCATGTCAACAGGTTTTGAAGCAGTCATAGGCTATCTTCATATGACTGGCCAAATCGAACGCCTCGAAGAACTAATCGACTGGTGTATTCAAGCCGTTGAGAAAATAGAAGACTAGCTATAAATAAAAATAACAGCCAGTTCTCGCATGAGAGCTGGTTTTCGTGATATAATAACACTATGAAAAACAGAGAATTTAATGAAACTAATGACATTGTTTACGGTGTTCATGCCGTAACGGAGAGTTTGACGGCTAATACAGGAAATAAACTCTACATTCAAGACGATTTACGCGGAAAAAATGTTAATAAGATAAAAAACTTAGCAGCAGAGAAAAAAGTATCCATCTCTTGGACGCCTAAAAAAACACTTAGCGATATGACAAATGGTGCTGTTCACCAAGGATTTGTTTTGCGTGTTTCAGAATTCGCCTATGCAGAATTGGATGCGATTTTGGATAAAGCTGTGCAGGAAGAAAATCCGCTCATTCTTATCTTGGACGGACTCAATGACCCACATAATTTTGGCTCAATCTTGCGAACAGCTGATGCAACAAACGTGACAGGTGTTATCATTCCAAAACACCGTGCGGTTGGTGTTACGCCAGTTGTTGCCAAGACATCAACAGGTGCCGTTGAGCATGTGCCGATTGCGCGTGTGACCAATCTCAGCCAAACCCTTGATAAATTAAAAGAACAGGGCTTCTGGGTATTTGGAACAGACATGAATGGAACCCCATCTCACAAATGGAATACTTCAGGTAAATTAGCATTAATCATCGGAAACGAAGGAAAAGGCATTTCACAAAACATCAAAAAACAAGTTGATGAAATGATTACCATTCCGATGAACGGTCATGTGCAGAGCTTAAATGCCAGCGTCGCTGCGGCAGTATTAATGTACGAAGTTTTCCGTCATAAAATCGACTAAAACCTTGTAAAGCCGAAAAAAGCTAGCCATCTATGAAAGGACTAGAACAATTGAAGAAAAAAATCCTCTTAGTTGATGGTTATAATATGATTACCTTTTGGCAGGAAACACGTCAACTGTTTAAGAAAAATCAACTAGACGAAGCCAGAAATATCTTGCTACGTAAGTTAAATAACTACGCTCATTTTGAAAATCTTGACATCATCTGTGTCTTTGATGCGCAATATGTCCCTGGAGTTCGTCAACGCTATGACCAATATAAAATTCAAGTCATCTTTACAGAAGAAGACGAGACTGCAGATTCTTACATTGAACGTACCACTGCTGAATTAAACACACCTCGTCATCTTGTTGAAGTTGCGACCAGTGATTTGAATGAGCAGTGGACAGTTTTCTCTCAGGGAGCTTTACGCGTCTCGGCCCGTGAACTCGAACAACGTGTTAATGCAGTCAAATCAGATTTGGATAAAATGTCTCAACATATTGATTTGACAACACCAAAATTACGCCCTTGGAACGACGGACAATTGGATAAATTGAAGCAATTGCTAGACGATATGTAGTTTAATCAGAAACAGACTTTTAAAAAAGAAGCTCGCACAATGTGAGTTTTTTTGGTATAATAATTTAAAATCATTTGATTATCAAAGTATTGTTTTGGGAATGAAAACTGATTTGACGGTAAAATGTCATAAAAAATCAGTGTTTGATAGTAAAGGAAGAATTATGACTTTTAAATTAATAACAGATTCAACAGCTGATTTAGATGAAGAATGGGCAAACGCTCACGATGTTGAAATTTTAGGATTAACCATTCAATTAGATGGAAAAACATACGAAACTGTCGGTGAGAACCGTTTAACGAGTGAAGTATTGCTTGAAAGCATGAAAAATGGTGGCAAACCAACCACTAGTCAAGTTAACGTGGGACAATTTGAAGAAAGCTTCCGACATCATGCTCAAAATGGAGACAAAGTGCTTTATTTGGCATTTTCATCTGTTCTTTCAGGAACGTATCAAAGCTCGATGATTGCGCGTGATATCGTCTTGGAAGAATTCCCGCAAGCTACTATTGAAATTGTTGACACTTTGGCTGCTGCTGGCGGTGAAGGTTACTTGTCTGTTTTAGCAGCGCAAGCGCGTGATGAAGGAAAATCTCTTGAAGAAGCCAAAGCAATGATTATTGATAGTTTGCCACGTCTAAGAACCTATTTCTTGGTTGATGACCTTTATCATCTTATGCGTGGAGGACGTTTATCAAAAACGTCAGCTATTATGGGAAGTTTGGCAAATATCAAGCCACTTTTGTGGATTGAACCATCTGGAAAGTTAGTTCCATTAGCCAAAGTTCGTGGACGCAAAAAAGCTTTGAAAGAAGTCGTTTCTCAAGCAACACAATCATTAGCACATGACACAGCCGTTGTTGCCTATGCCAATGACATTGAAGGTGCTGAAATACTCAAAAAATCATTACTAGAACATGAAGATGTTGACCATGTCCTCATCATGCCACTAGGACCAGTCATTTCTGCACATGTAGGACCAGGGACATTAGCCGTCTTTTCAATCGGAAAAGAAGCAAGATAATAGAGAAAGGTTAGAATAGTAAGTTCTAGCCTTTTTATTTATAGCTAGCCATAAGAAAATTCTATACCTAATTTCCTCCATATTCGACTGATGAAGTGATAGAATTTTTAAAATCAAAGGAGGAAAAGACATGGCTTTGACTTATGCTGTACTTGGAAGAGGTGCAGTGGGACTACGTTTTGGGCTGCTATTAAAAGAACACCTCGGTGCTCAAGTGGATTTTATTGATACGTGGGAAGAGCAAATCGACACGGTTAGAAAACAAGGTGGTGTTTATCAATCACGTGATGGTAAAAATCGTCATCGGATTCCAATTAGCATTCAGACACCAGAAGAATACCAAGGAAAACCAGATGTTTTTATCGTTTTTGATAAACAAATGAATTTATCGCAATTACTCGAACGAAGCAAGCATTTCTTCCACGAAAATCAATATGTTTTCACAGTAATGAACGGCATGGGACATATTGAGAAAATCAATCGCTATTTTGCGCCTGAAAAAGTTTTAGCAGGAACTTGTCTGATTGGAACGGTCTTGAAAGGCGCAGGAACTTGTCTGATTGGAACGGTCTTGAAAGGCGCAGGAAATGTTGATTTTATTGGCAAAGCAGGTGCTGGTTCTATTAATATTGCCGCTCAATCAGGGACGATCGATGATGTTCAAAAGCAGATAATAACTGAGTTTGAAGTCTCAAACCTCAATCCAAATCTGACTGATAATTTTTTAGGAACACTTTACACAAAAGTTGTGTTCAATTCTGTCATCAATACCATTTGCACCCTTTTTGAAATTCGTATGGGACAATTCATTGATTACGAAGGTGCCGAAAAATTAGGACGTCAATTAATTGATGAAACTTATAACGTTGCCGAATTAGCGGGCATTACTCCTCTAAATAGTCGTGATGAAGAATGGGAGACCATTCGGTATGTTAGTGCGGAAACCAGTCCTCTGCATTATCTGTCAATGTACCAAGATATGAACAAAGGACGTCAGACAGAAGTTGATTATATCAATGGTTATATTTATGATTTAGGCAGGACTTATGATTACCAAGCCAAAACGCATGACTTTTTACGCCACTTAGTTCACTTAGCGGAAAATACCCGTAAATTCCGTTAAGCGTTTTCTATGGAAAAGAAGAAAAAATCGCTAAAAAACTTAGAAAAGATGGTAGGTAAGTGTTGACTTGGTACCACTTTTTTTGGTATCATAATAAACGGTATTGTTTACCCCATTTGTAAGGCCCCGGAACCTTTCAAATAACTCGTGGACCGGAACATCCACACTTTGTAAACAAAAACGAATTCGTATAGGAGAACTCATGAACAAAACAACATTCATGGCTAAACCAGGCCAAGTTGAACGTAAATGGTACGTTGTTGACGCAACAGATGTACCTCTGGGACGTCTTTCTGCAGTAGTTGCTAGCGTACTTCGCGGAAAAAACAAACCAACATTTACACCACACACTGATACAGGTGATTTCGTTATCGTTATCAATGCTGAAAAAGTTAAATTAACTGGTAAAAAAGTAACTGATAAAATCTACTACACTCATTCAATGTATCCAGGTGGTTTGAAACAAATTTCAGCTGGCGAACTTCGTTCTAAAAATGCTGTTCGCTTGATTGAAAAATCAGTTAAAGGCATGCTTCCACACAACACTCTTGGACGTGCACAAGGCATGAAATTGAAAGTCTTCGTAGGTAGCGAGCATACACATGCTGCACAACAACCAGAAGTACTTGATATCAAAGGACTTATCTAAGAGAGAAAGGAGCATCTATTAAATGGCACAAGCACAATACACAGGTACTGGTCGTCGTAAAAACGCTGTTGCACGCGTACGTTTAGTTCCAGGTACTGGTAAAATTACAGTTAACAAAAAAGATGTAGAAGAATACATCCCACATGCTGACCTTCGTCTTGTTATTAACCAACCATTTGCAGTTACATCAACTGAAGGTTCATACGACGTTTTCGTTAACGTTGTAGGTGGGGGTTACGCAGGTCAATCAGGAGCTATCCGTCACGGTATCGCTCGCGCATTGCTTCAAGTAGATCCAAATTTCCGTGATTCATTGAAACGCGCTGGTCTTCTTACACGTGATGCTCGTATGGTTGAACGTAAAAAACCAGGTCTTAAGAAAGCACGTAAAGCTAGCCAGTTCTCTAAACGTTAGGAAACGACTGCAATACAGCATTTATCAACACTTCATAGTTCACACTATGGGGTGTTTTTTGGCAAAATTCACACCACTTTTCACACCATTACTTTTTAAGATTACGGTAGGCGATTTCTCCGACAGCCATTGGGATGACATTTGAAGTATTAACATAAGCTCTGGTAGTGATAGTATCACTGTGAGTTAATGCTTCTGAAATAGCTTCAAGTGATGTTCCGGCTTGCTTAGCAAGTGTAGCGCCAGTATGTCGTAATTTATGCGGTGTAGCATGTACTAATTCTTTGTGACGGCGTTCGACTGACTTCATCTTATTATTAAGGGGAACTATATACCAGTTTACATCACCAACAACATATTGTATTTTTGATATTCTCGTAAGCACTATATATTGTGTCTAGTGTAAACTGGTATATAGTTCCCAAGAATTAAAGAGTAATAATTATAGTATAATGAATTTGATTGAATCAAGGGAGGGAAGACAATGAGAACATATGCAGATAAAGATGAACTTAAGGAAGAAGTATTAAAATCATGTAAAAAGTATATTGCTGAATTCAATGAAATTCCCGAAGATCTGAAGGATGTAAGAATTGATGAAGTTGATAGGACACCGGCGGAGAATCTAGCATATCAGGTTGGATGGACTGCTCTAATATTAAAATGGGAATCAGATGAATTGAGAGGTTTAGAGGTTAAAACACCTACTGAAACCTTTAAGTGGAATCAACTTGGGGAGCTCTATCAGTATTTTACTGACACCTATGCTGGTTTAACAATTAAAGAACTCACAGCTCGACTCAGTGACAATGTGTATGCTATATGTAATATGATTGATTTAATGGGTGAGGAGGTCTTATTCAAACCTCATATGCGCAAATGGGCTGATGGGGCAACCAAGAATGCGGTCTGGGAAGTTTATAAGTTTATTCATATTAATACTGTAGCTCCTTTTGGGACATTCAGAACCAAAATTCGTAAGTGGAAAAAATTTGCCTTAAAGTAATTCGCTAAAAATTTAGAAAGCATGACGATGTAGAAAAAGTGGTATAGAAGATGATTGAATAGGGGCTACCATTCTAATAGACCCAACTGCGTTTTAAGCAAAAAACAGCCTAGGAACATTGATTTCATAGGCTGTTTAAATATTTTTAACTTAATTCCACAAGTGTAAGATGTGTGTATATCTGTTAGAAGTATTGGCTTAATCGCATTCTTGGTTTTTCAAATATGGATAAATTGAGTGATTATCATACTCACCTGATAACTGAAAATTGCTCATTTTCTATAATAACTGCGGTCTGATTGTCAATCGGTAGTAAATCCAATTTTTCAGCGTATGTATGAATAGTTTCAGTGGTACTTTCTATGAAGGGAAATTCGTTATTATGAGGAAGCAAGAACTTGTTCCAGAGATTGAGACCAGTATAATCCTTTAATTCAGTTGCAATGTTTGGGTTGTCCATTATAGAATTATACTCAATATTTTCAGAAGTAATGATTGCTCCTGCAGATTCTCCTATATAAAGCATTCCTTCTGCCAATCTTTGTTTAATGAGTTCTATCAACTTCTTCTTTTTTAATTCCTGTAACAGATAGAAAGTATTTCCACCAGATATACAAAGACAATTACAAGAAGCGATAGCTAGGTCACACTCTTTCTTATTTTCTTGAGCGATATCTAGAATATCGACCATAAAGCCAAGGTTTTCAAGAGTTTTTATTCCTTCATCAATATATCCAGTATATTCTTCTACATTACCTGCGGTTGGAATAAATAGGATTCTTGAATCATAATCTTTTAAAAAATCTTTTAGCTGTTTCTCAGTTCCAGCTATATAAGATGTTAGAAAAAGTTTCATGTGATAACCTCCATTTCTGAATATACTTATCAAAGATATTATACCACATATTCTATCGCTTTTTCCAATTAGATAAACCGCCATTTTGAGTAACATAAAAGTCTAGAAATGTTGATTTCATAAGCTTTTCTTTAAAACTTAATTCTTTAACTTCAGTGATTAACAAGTATTTTATCAAATAATTCTTCTAATTTTCCTAGGTCTCCATATAAAGATTATAGATATCATCATCTTGTTCCACCCGTACTTGTGCAGAATATCCTTTTGATAGTGCTAAAGAACGAATGACTTCTCGTTGAGTTCGCCCATTACCCTCTCGAAAAGGATGAAAATAATTGAGGTTATCAAGGATTTTTGCTAACTGCTTAATAATCTCATCTTTTGAGTTTGCAGTTTGATGATAGGTGTGAATGAGGTTATTCATATAGGTTTCGGCAGTATTAAAAGATTGTATTGGCATAAAAGGATTACCACTTTTTGAAATATTCACCTTGCGATATTGCCCTGCCCAAGTATAGACATCTTGAAACAAATAGTTATGAATAGCCAAAATATCACTAATAGAGTAGACTTCAATGGCTTTTAAACGCAAATCAGCAAGCCTTCTAGTAACGAATAGGTGTTCGCTCCGATAGGCTTCAATAGTAGTAATATTTTGTTTGTTGATTAAGACGGTAGAATTTGGATAAGTATACTGATTATTAGGGTCAATATACTCGTAACTTTCGTATTGATTTTTAACCAATATTTGATTCCTTTCGTCTATTGATAACATAAGTTTTTAAATCAATCACATCTTGAACGGTAGGTTCATAATTTTCAATCATTGATGACCCAATAGCATACCAGACAGTATCAAAGTCTGAAAAGTTATCAAAGGGAACCCCTAGAATTGTTAGTTTTTCTTTGTTTACATCAAGAGTCATGGTAAACCTCCTTGTATAATATTGCCTCTATTACACTATATTATACCATAAACTCGTTATATTTACACGAAGGGATAGAGACTAAAAGATATATCATATTAAATGTAGATTTATGGTAAAATAGTTTTATTATGAAAAGAAATAATAGAGGTGTAGCATGGAGCCATATATTACAGAAGCTTTAGTAAAAGCAGGGATTGAGTTGGGAACTCTAACATTTAAGGGAACAACAACACTAGTGAACAGTAAAATTCAATCATTAAAGGAAGAACGTAACGCCGATAAATTACGAAATACTTATGATGAAATTGTAAATGAGTTGCTTTCGGAACGAGAACAGGCAATCAGAATTGCTCAGGCATATAAAGAAGAATATGAAAAAGTACATATTGATGATAAAGATATTGAGTATTTGCACAACACTTTAGAACGGGTTATTTCTCTGCTATCTTCATTTATTAGTGTTGAAGATGGGAAAGAAGATTCAATGAAACAATTAGTTGCTTTACTTAATAAGGATACTTTGAAGACTATGCAATTATTGGGATTTAATTACAAGGAGGCAATAGGAGAACCTCTAACGGAGGTTTGCTCAAATGCTATAAGAAATAAATTAGGAGGTCTATCATCTAAGAAAAACGTACGTAACAAAAAATAATTTAACTAATGGTGTGAACTTTTAGTATTTATCAGCTCAATTCATGTATTTTAGGGATAAAATTCACACCATTTAGATGAAATTAGTTGAAATTTATTGAAATAACGCTTTCAGAAAAGCGCAAAAAGCATTGATATTAAAGACTTTTGAAATTTGTTCAAACAAAATTTGTTCAAACCAGGTCTTAAAAAGCTCGTAAAGCAAGTCAATTCTCAAAACGTTAATCAATACGATTATATCAACGTTTCAAGACATTCAAGGTTTTTATCTTGGATGTTTTTTTGTTTCCAAAAGCTGAAGAGCTGTCGTATTTGTTAAAAATCGGCAATATAAGTCCTCTGTAGTGCATAATAAACTTTATGATAGGAAAAAATTAAACATAAGAAGATATACCTGCCGTTAAGGGTTGGAAATACCACTTGGAGTTAATACTACTGCAGTAAAAAATGCTAAAAATAGTTGACAGTTTATCTTAAGTTTAGTATACTGGGTGAGCTGTCGCAAGAGAGCTATTGTTTATGCTTATCAGCTTGAGAAAAGCTAAAA
>ERZ1034847.164-NODE-164-length-35991-cov-56.501837_pt1 | contig 35991 bp, 30 predicted proteins | sample MGYA00520633_ERZ1034847 | MGnify/ENA primary metagenome ERZ1034847 (study PRJEB33766, sample SAMN09781732) | gut metagenome | biome: gut microbiome | host: Homo sapiens | place: Madagascar | study: EMG produced TPA metagenomics assembly of the PRJNA485056 data... | reverse complement strand
ATCTAACTCATAACCGTCTGGAGCTTGAGTTTCTACAAGTTTATATTTACCTGGTTTCAAGTCATTGATGGTGAGCTTACCATCAGCACCTGTAGTTAAATCTGCTTGAAGTGGATTGCCTTGTTCATCTTGTAAAGTGAACACTGCATTTTCAAGTGGAGCCTTAGAATCCGCATCTACTTTAGTAAGAACAACACTACCTGGTTTCAAAGTATTCGTTTTCTCTACTTCAACCGCAGTTTGTTGGTTCTTCTCGATTTCGAACTCTACTGGTGTTGCATCTAACTCATAACCGTCTGGAGCTTGAGTTTCTACAAGTTTATATTTACCTGGTCTCAAGTCATTGATGGTGAGCTTACCATCAGCACCTGACTCTAAACCTTCCCTAACTGGGTTACCTTGTTCATCTTGTAAAGTAAATACTGCTTTTCTTAGAGGAGTCCTAGAGTCATCATCTACTTTGGTAAGAACAACACTACCACGTTTAATAGTATTTGTTTTTACTAATCGAGTTGGATTAGATTGGTTTGCTACAATAGTAAATTTTACTGGTGTTGTATCTAACTCATAACCGTCTGGAGCCTGAGTTTCTACAAGCTGATATTTGCCTGGTTTTAAATTATTTACTGAAACTACACCATCAGTATCCGAAGTTAAACCTTCTTGAAGCGGATTACCTTGTTCATCTTGCAATGTGAACACAGCACCTGATAGGGGGGCTAAGGTTTCATCATCAATTTTCACCAAATTTGCTTGCCCATTAACAACTGTTGTTACTCTATTTGAAGCTAGAGTAGAACCATTGAAGTTAAAGGATGATACATTAGATATTGTATCTCCTTTTTTTAGCTGAGATACAATAGATGCCTTAAAGCTCATTGGAAGAGATTCTCCAGGATTAACTGGCACTTTAGTTCTGTATGTTATAGTATTTGTTCCTTCATCATATCTAAAGTCTTCTAATTTCGTTTGATCAAAATCTACCAGCTCTTTGAATTTAAGTGACGATGTGAGCTTATCTGTTACAACTGTTCCAGCAGGAATTTCAGTACTGTAACTTGTTAATTTTAACGAATATTCCAATTCTGTATCTGTAGGAGCCGCTAAAGGTTTATCAACACTCTTTAATAACCCCATTCGAGAATACTCTGGATTATACACAGTCATTGGAGCTTTTACAACATCTTCTTTATAGCCATCGTATGACATTTTCCCTTCGTTATACTGTACTCCGAACGCATCTGAATTATCTGTACCAACTGCATACTCCACTACATAACCTTCACCTTGAGCCAAATCCCCAAAATCAATAGAAAAGCTATTCTTAGTAAAAGTAATTTTATCTTTAAACTCTGAAGTAACATATTTCCAGCCATTAGGTTCACCTGTCTCAGATCTAGAAGCTACAGCCACAATCCTAATATGCCCTATCGATGTCATATCTCCTGTAGCTGGAAGATATTTCTTAGGCTCTACAAAATAAGCATCGTCTGGCAACTGGTCTGACACTACAACATTTCTATGAGGTTCCCCCTTAAAATTAACTGTCAAATTAAAAATATTCTCCGAAAATGTTGGTTTTAACTTATAAGTTTTTACACCATTTACAGTATCGGTAGGTATTTTCCCCAACTTATCAAATGTTTTTAACGCTGGTTCTGCTTTTTTTATTACTGGAACAGTTTTTGAATCTTCAAGATTTATAGTATCTCCATCTGTAACCTTTACCGAAAATCCTAAATTATCAGGTATATGCGAATACTTAGATCCTTGATAAAATAGTGGAGCTTGAAAGGCTAAATTAATCGTATACGCTGTAGCTTCATCCTGATTTATTTCCTCTGCACTATAACGTATATTTAAAACATAGTTTTCTCCTTCTTCTGTTATAGCTGGCTCTGCCCATGTAAAAGGAAGACCGATCCCTGCTAGATTAATTAAATCATTTTTGTTTCGCACAATGACCTTAGGAATTTTTACCGCAATTAAACCATCTTTAGGAAGCTCCCCATTAGAAGCACCAAGTAAAACAGACAGTTTTACCAAGTCATTACTTCCTATCTCTTTTGGAGTTTGTAGTGATACTTTGGGACTATCAGCTGTTCTAACATTATTTTGATTGTTTTCTTGCATAGAATCTGAAGATACAGTATTCTCTGCATCTTTGTTCTCTAGCAACTCATCAGAACTGTTCACTTCATTTGTAACGTTTTGGGGATAAACTACAGTCGAAGAAGCTGAACTTGTATTATTTACTGTTCCTTCCTGTACAAAGCTTGCTTTAAAATCAACCGTTTTTAAAGAAGTATCTTCTGGTAAGTGAGCCCTGAATTTCACTTTGAAATTGGATGTAGTGTTTCCATCTGATACAGTACTACTGTCATAATCTACATCAAAAACATAATTCCCTTGCGAATCCTCTCTTACAGATGTATTTGCAGTAGAAAATGGTGCCCCTATTTCCATACTATTAAGCAATTCCGTGCTATTAGATACAATAGTCTTAGGTACAGTAACTTCAACTTTCCCTTTACTATTTGTCTGAGGACTAGAGTTCGTTACTCCAACATCTAGATTAACCCAATCCCCATCACTAATTTGCTGGGGTGCTTTAATCGTAACTTTAGGTTCCCCAGCTTCATTAGATGTAGTTGTTAGTGCAAAAACATTGCTTACTGGTGAAAAAAGAACCAAAAGTAAACTAAAATATGAAAAAAGTTTTTTCATAACGTCCGCCTTCCAATCATTATTTATTGTTAAATTATTGAGAACATAGACATAGCGACTTAAGCGTATCTGATTCAGATACGCTTAAGTCGCTATGTTATCTACGGGGGGACACCAAATCGAAACAGATACCTTACTCTGCTCTGCTCTGCTCTGCTCATGGTAACCCCCTCCTATCGTTCTTGTCAATACTTTACAGCTAAATTGTACATGAAGTATCAATTTTTGTCAAATCAGACTCCAACTTAGCAGAAAGGTTGCTATAACAATGCATTCTTCAATCCTTATCAACAGTATTTGTCATAAACAGCACCTTTTTTGTCACAAACACCTCGCAAAATAAGTTTATGAGAGTCCTTAATAGTTTATTGAACTATTAATTTGACTATTATAGCTTTTTCAACTTCCGCCAAGGCCTGCTCTGTGTCTTCTAAAAGGTGTACTAATCCTTCACTGGTTTCGCATTCTTCTTTGGAGAGAGCTAAATCTACCCCTTCTTGAACAAGGGTGTCATAAAGTTCAGCGGTTTTATCATTCAATGATTCTTCGTACTTATTAATTGCCTTTTTCCAAGTAAACGAATAGAGATTGGCATCAGCTTCTAACTTGGTGCCGTCGATAAAGAGAGCAGCGTCAGCAAGATTGAGCTCCAAACTCAACTGATTGGTGTTATACTCTTTATACATCGTCATGGCTTTCTAGTTGTTTTTTTATGATATAAACTATGACATAGGAAAACGAGTAGCTCCAACTGCGGAAATACTCGCTTTTTTTGTATGCTGAAGCTAGTTTTTACCCAGCCTCTAGAGCTTAACTGCGCCACCCACTACAGTTGACAAAGAGCCAATACGATAGGCTTTTATGATTATTTGTCAAGAACTTTTTGTGTTTTAGCGTAGTTAGCTTCAACAACTTCTTTTTCAGCTTTCCACCAATCTTGGTTATCTGTGTACCATTTGATTGTTGCTTCAAGTCCTTCTTCAAAGTTTGTGAATTGAGGTTTCCAACCAAGTTCTTCACGAAGCTTAGTTGAATCAATAGCGTAACGAAGGTCGTGACCAGCACGGTCTGTTACGTGGTCATAAGCATCTTTGGGTTGACCCATTTTTTCAAGGATAAGTTCAAGAACTTCTTTGTTGTTCTTTTCACCATCAGCACCGATAAGGTAAGTTTCACCGATGCGTCCTTTAGTCAAGATAGCCCAAACACCAGTTGAGTGGTCGTTTGTGTGAATCCAGTCACGAACGTTTTTACCGTCACCGTAAAGTTTTGGTTTAATTCCTGACAAAATGTTTGTGATTTGACGAGGAATGAATTTTTCGATGTGTTGGTATGGTCCATAGTTGTTAGAGCAGTTAGAAATAGTTGCTTTAACGCCAAATGAACGTACCCAAGCTTTAACAATCAAATCTGATGCAGCTTTTGTTGATGAATAAGGTGAACTTGGATTGTACTTTGTTTCAGCAGTAAATTTTTCACCTGGTCCTTCACCATGTCCTGGAAGGTCTTCACGAAGTGGAAGGTCTCCGTAAACTTCGTCAGTTGATACGTGATGGAAACGAATATCGTATTTACGAGCTGCTTCCAAAAGTGTGTATGTTCCAACAAAGTTTGTTTGGATGAATGGGCTTGGATCTTTCAATGAGTTATCGTTGTGGCTTTCGGCAGCGTAGTGAACGATAGCATCAGCTTTAGCAGCTAATTTATCAACCAATTCAGCATCTGCAATGTCACCAACAACCAATTCAACATGGTCACCAAGGATTTCTTCCAAGTTAGCACGGTTACCAGCGTATGTTAATTTATCAAGAACAGTAACGTGTACGTCTGGGTGGTTATTATAGACATAGTGTACGAAGTTTGAACCGATGAAACCAGCGCCACCAGTTACAATGATATTTTTGTATTCAGGCATAATTTAAGATACAAAGGGACGTTTCGCTTGCGAAAAATCTCGTGGAAAAATAGAAAATCCGACGCAGACGACTAGCGTCTAGGAAGATTTATCTTTTTTCTCAGAGATTTAGTCCCGCGTTCAGTTTTTTAATAAACTGAACATTCCTTTCTGATTTATTTTTTTATTAGGTATTACAAATCTTCTTTGCTTAATGGTTTAACGTCTTTAAGCAATGGGTGATTTTTGTCAGCTTCAGAGACTTCTGCTGCTTCCAAGTTTTCCCATTTAATGCCTAATGTTGGGTCTGCATAGTTAACAAAGGCATATTTTGGTTTGAGTTCAAGTGCCCAGTAATCATTAACCAAATAGCTATATGCAACTTTATCAGACAATACTTGGAAACCATTGGCAACACCGCGAGGAACAAAGATACCTTTTGAGGCATCAATAACAGTTTGATAAACATGACCAAAGCTGTCACCTTCACGTAGGTCAACCCATGACCCTAGAACTTTACCTTCGTCAGCCACAGAGATGTATTTATCCCAAGGTTCTGCATGAAGTCCACGCAAAACATTTTTATGTGAGAAGCTGACGTTATTTTGTAATTTACCTTCTGCAAAGAAAGATTCTGGAAAACCAAGAGGAACCATTTTTTCTTTTTGGAAGTTTTCTTTGAACCATCCGCGATTGTCACCGTGAACTGGAATATCAAATTCAATCATCCCAGGGATAGCTTCAATTTTGCGCGCTGCTAATTCTTTACCAAAAAACTGTTCTGTCATTACTCTTCTCCAATCAAACGAAGCAAGTATTTTCCGTATTCGTTTTTCTTCAATGGTTGTGCAAGATTATGAACCTCTTCTTTTGTGATGTAACCCATGCGGTAAGCAATTTCTTCCAAATTTGCCACTTGAAGATTTTGCATACGTTGTACAGTTTCAATGTATTGAGCTGCTTCCAAAAGACTTTCGTGCGTTCCTGTATCAAGCCATGCAAAACCACGTTCCATAACTTCTACAGAAAGGTCGCCACGTTCAAGGTAAACTTTGTTGACATCTGTAATTTCAAGTTCACCACGCGCACTTGGTTTAATGCTTTTAGCAATTTCAACAACATCATTGTCATAGAAATAAAGACCTGTTACAGCATAGTGAGATTTTGGATGTTCTGGTTTTTCTTCGATTGAAATCGCGTTGCGATTGTCGTCAAATTCAACAACACCAAAACGTTCTGGGTCTTTGACTTGGTAACCAAAGACAGTAGCCCCTTTTTCTTTGCTAGCTGCTTTTTGAAGGATTTTGCTAAGTCCTGGTCCATGATAAATGTTGTCTCCTAAGATAAGAGCAACGTTATCATCGCCGATGAATTCTTCACCGATGATAAAAGCTTGTGCCAATCCGTCTGGGCTTGGTTGGACGGCATAAGAAAGCGAAATTCCAAATTCTGCCCCATCACCAAGTAATTCTTCAAAACGATGAATGTCAGTCGGTGTTGAGATGATTAAAATATCTCGAATTCCTGCCAACATTAGTGTAGACAATGGATAGTAAATCATTGGTTTATCATACACTGGCATAAGTTGTTTTGAAGCCGCACGAGTCAATGGGTACAAACGTGTACCAGATCCTCCTGCTAGAATAATACCTTTCATAGTTAAGGTCTCCTTCTTTATTAATTATCAGTCCTATTTTACCATTTTTTGGAAATGCTGTCACTAAGTTTCCTATTTTTGCAAGGTTTTCAGGAATTTCCCGCGCTGAAATAGCACGAATTCTGCATTAACATGACATTTTTAAACAAAAATAGGATTGAGACTTCTTCTCAATCCCACAACTTATTATAAATGATAAAATGGATTAGTTTCGGATTGGCTGGCTATAAAATCAACATTCCATTGATTATCGGCTTTCCAAGCATTGAATTTTTCAACCAATTTATCGATAAAAAGCACCTCGATGTGATGCCCAGGGTCAATCGCAAGCATACCGTTTGTAATCATTTCTTGGGCTGTGTGATAGTAAATATCTCCTGTGATATACACTTGTGCCCCTTTTTCCATTGCGTCACGGTAAAATCCTTGACCACTTCCGCCACAAATCGCAACACGGTTAACAAGTGTTTCCTGATTTCCATAAGCAACTAGGCGTACACTATCCAAATGGAATGTTTCTTTTACTTTTAATGCAAAATCGGAAAAAGTCTGCTTCTCAATCTTTCCGATACGACCAATCCCATAGCTATCTGCAGTTGGTGTCAAAATGTCAGTGTCCGTAATCTCCAAGAGCTCACAAAACCAATCATTTAAACCATCTGGCACAATATCAATGTTGGTATGACTAACATAAACGGCAATATCGTGCTTCACCAAGTCAAGGTAAATCTGATTTTGTGCCGTTGCGACCAAGTCCTTAAGCGGTTTAAAAATCGGAGCGTGTTTAACAATAATCAAATCAACACCTTCTTCAATTGCTTCTGCAACCGTCGTCTCACGGACATCAAGCGCAATCATCACACGATTAACATCCTTATCAAGGGTGCCAATTTGAAGCCCCGAAATATCTCCTTCCATAGATAATTCGCGTGGGCAATACGCCTCATAACGAGCAATAATCTCACTTGCTTTCATTGATAGCCTCCTTAATTGCTGCTATTTTTTGTGAAATGGCTTCGCGGTCATCGATACGATTTTTAGGAATATGTGGCAAAGCAATCTCTAATTTTTTCAATTCACATTTCCAACGTAATTTGAAGATTGCTGATTTTTCTTGATTTAAAAATGGTCCAAAACGCAATTCTGTATCCGACAAAGTCATTTCCCCATGTTCTACCACCATGATTTCGTAGAATTTATCATTTTCAGTCATGATTTTTTCCGCAATAATTTTGAAATGATTTGCCATAAGCCAAGCACGAAGCTCATCCTCACGGTTATTAGGTTGTAAAATCAGACGCTCAACACTTGCTAATTTATCAACGCCAGCTGTGAGAATATCAGCAATCAAACCACCACCCATGCCACAAATGGTGATAGCTGTCACATTATCAGATTCGTCAAAAGCTGCTAAACCGTCTGCTAAACGAACAGCGATTTTATCAGCTAAACCAGATCCTGCAACATTATGAAGCGCTGATTCATAAGGTCCTTTAACCACTTCACCTGCAATAGCAAATGAAATTTTTTCCTCTTCTGTCAAAACAATTGGTAAGTAAGCATGGTCACTTCCAACATCAAGTAAACGTGCCCCCTGCGGTACAAATTCCGCCACAGCAGTCAAACGTTGTGATAATACTGTCTGCATAAATTTTCCTTCTAAAATATCATTCATTTCAATTATATCAAAAGAGACTGAGACAAAAGTGCTCAGCTTCTTTGTTTATATAGTTATTATTACAAGACGCAGTAGTTGAGTGGGTTCTAATACGCTGATAAATCAGCCTTTACACCCCTACTCAACCTTGCGGGGGTGAGACGACGAAATCGAATTTCTTCGAAATTACCGATTTCTGTCTCACTCCCTAATTATTTTTCACATTATCTTTGTAATACTTGCAGTAGGATTGAACAGGGCAGGTGTCACATTTTGGCTTTTTAGCCAAGCAATGATAACGTCCAAAGAAAATCAAGCGATGATGTGTTAAAATCCAATCTTTCTTTGGAATTTTCTTCATCAAGTCTTGCTCAATTTCGGTAACATCAGCATCTGGTGCTGAGATATTGAGACGTTTAGCAATACGTGACACATGAGTATCCACAGCGATGGATGGGATACCATACACTTCTGCCAAAACAACATTAGCCGTCTTACGTCCAACTCCAGGCAAACTTTCAAGCTCCTTATGAGTCTTTGGAACCTTGCCATCAAAATCTCGTAAAATAGCTCGCGTTGTCTTGACGATATTTTTAGCTTTATTTTTATAAAGACCAATCGTTCTTAGACAATCTTCAACATCTTCTAAATTTGCATTGGCTAAATCAGCAATTTCAGGGTATTTTTTCCAAAGGTTTGGCGTGATTTTATTAACCGCCTTATCTGTCGTTTGCGCAGATAAAATGACCGCGATTAGCAATTGAAATGGTGTCTCCCACTCCAATTCACCACGTGCCTCTGGATACATTTCACCAATAATAGCTAAGATTTTCTTTAAACGTTCACGTCCTACTCTCATTAGTCACTCCATAAATCCATAGCAGCTAGAAAATCATCTGATACGGATACTTTGCCTGCTTTCGAGTCCTCGTGCTCTTTACGACGTTCCTCAACTTGACGCATGGTTGTAATGCCCTCACGACGCCAGTTACGTAAAATCGCATTGATATAATTCCAATTTGTTTTACCATTAAAAACAGCTTCACGAAGAGCTGCCCGAACCAAACCAGGGTCTGTCTTGTCCTCACGAATTGTTTTTTGCAAATCTTCCAGTTCAAATGGACTAAGCATACGTCCTAACTCACGCTCAAAATCTTTAACCAATTCTTTGATAGGATTTGAAGCTTCTTTTTCTTGGGTCTCTGTAGGTTTAGCTAACAAGTCATCCAAAAGTACCAAGACTGGACTTGCATCAAAAATAACCTCAATTTCACTACCAAGCTCAATGGTTTTCATATCCAAAAGACCTTGCGCTGTCAAATCAGAAATCGAACGATTCACTTCGGCAACTGTCTTGTCTAAAGCAGTCGCAATTTGACTAGGCGCCAAGTCATCCATTTTGGTCGTGTTTTGCAAATAAATAAACTCCCAAATCAAAAAGTCATCTGAACTTTTGAAGATATCTTTATAATGAAAAAGAAGAGCACTCGGTAACACCAAATTACCCGATTTAAAATTTTCTAAAAAACTCATAATAATATTCCTAAAAGATAATCGTATCCATCAAGTCATCCGAGATAGAGATTTAGCGCGTTTTATTGTCAGAAAATCAGCCCTGTCTGATTATAGGTAACCATAAAATGAAAAATCTTTTTCCAGTTCTTCCAATGAATATGGAGTTTCCTGATAAACAGCATAATTAATCCAGTTACTAAAGAATGTTGTTGCTGCCAAATTCCAGTGCATTGGCACATTTTGGGCGGGGTCGTCATTCAAATAATAGTGTTCTGGAATGTTAGGATTTTTTCCAACCTTAACATCACGTTTATATTCCCTATCAAGGGTTTCTCGATCATATTCTAAATGTCCAAAGCTATAAACTTCACGCAAATCTTTACTAGCCACAATAGACAAGCCAACAACTTCACTTGCCGCAATAACTTCCAAGTCATCCATTTTTTCAACACCCTCACGACGCACTTCAGTATAACGTGAATGTGCCGCCGTAAAACTATCATCGAATCCACGTACGATAGAATTTTCAGGGCTAACAACGTCTTGTGAAAAAACACCTGATAACTTACGGTCTAACAAAACTTTTTTGATGCCGTATTTATAGTATAAACCCGCTTGCGCTCCCCAACAAAGATGAAGGGTTGAATAAACGTGTGTTTTAGACCAATCAAAGATTTGACAAAGTTCGCTCCAGTAATCAACTTCTTCATAATCCAAAGTTTCAACAGGAGCACCTGTTATGATTAATCCATCATAATACATATGTCGCACATCGTCAAATGTTTTGTAAAAAGTTTCTAAATGTTCAGCAGTTGTATTTTTAGACTCATGGCTCCTCATATAAAGAAACTCAACATTAATTTGCAAAGGCGTATTGGCTAACAGGCGTAAAAGCTGTGTCTCTGTCACTTCTTTTGTTGACATCAAGTTAACAATGAGAAAATCCATTGGTCTAATATCTTGATGTTTAGCACGTTTATTATCCATAATGAAGACATTCTCTTCGCGTAAAATGTCTAACGCCGGCAATTCTTTATCAAGTTTTATTGGCATGAAAATATCTCCATTTTATAATATTTCTTACGTAATATTATAAAATATGGAGATATAGTTTCAATTATATAATTTCTCTAAGCAGTTATAGTTTTTAGCTATAATTACCCTGGGAAATTCATTAAAACTTTTGTATCGTAACCTTCAAGTGCTTTACGTCCGTTCAAGCCGTCCAATTCAACAAGGAAAGCACATCCAGCTACAACACCGCCAAGGCGTTCTACCATTTCGATAGTTGCTTTAACCGTACCACCTGTTGCCAAAAGGTCGTCAACGATAAGAACACATTGTCCAGGTTTAATAGCGTCAGCGTGCATACATAATGTATCAATGCCGTATTCTTTTTGGTAATCAGCTGAGATTACTTCACGTGGCAATTTACCAGGTTTACGAACTGGTGCGAAACCAATTCCAAGTTCAAATGCAACTGGGCATCCGACGATAAATCCGCGTGCCTCTGGGCCAACAATCATGTCAATCTTCTTGTCAGTAGCATACTGTACAATTTCGCGAACAGCATAACTATAAGCATTTCCATCTGCCATCAAAGGAGAAATATCACGGAAAGTGACCCCTTCTTTAGGATAGTTTTCAATTGTAGCGATATAATTTTTTAAATCCATTTTCTTCTTTCTATGGGCTTTTTGCCAAAAAATGTTTTACATTTCATTATAGCATATTTTTCGAAAAAAGAAGGGGATTTGGGTAATAAATTTTCAAGACCTTAATTTTGATAATTCACTTGCCAATCTTTAATCAATGGATAAGTAACTAACTTGTTATTATCCAAATTTTCCTTATGCATATCGACAGCTGTAATCTGTGAATTATCGTAAGTTGTGTAGTAATAAATACCTTTTTCTGTGTTGATACATGAACTGTAAATGGTGTATTCGTATTTGCCGCTTTCATCCACGTAACATAACCCTTTTTGTTGTTCAACGGATTTCAAAATATGGAAGAACTGGTTAACACTAGATACTTCTGTATCTTCTGCTACTGAATTTAATTTAGTAAAGGCTACCTTAACATAGCGTGACATTGATGATAAATCCCCAGGCAAACCAAGGCCTCCCATTCCTCGGCTATAAGTGTCTAAGGTAATTTCTGTAGAAAAGAGATTGTCAGAAACTTTTGGAGAAAGGTGACGATAATTGTTCAAATTGAATAATTGTTTATCAAAAGTTGGGTTATTTGTCAAAACACCTGTTGGGTTATCATAGACCTTAAGACCACTAGCCACAGATTCCAACACAATAGCTTCATTGCGGTCTGCAATCAACCAGTGCAAGGGACTTGGTTGAAAATCATCACTAAATGCTTCATTTGTGACGTTAAGATTTTGGCAAAGTTTCTTAACTTCAGCAACAGATTGGCATTGTGATAAGAACCATGGAATCAATTCAAAAGATGCAAGGTTGTCTTTCCCTTCTGCTACTTCTTTATAGTCGGCATTTTCAGGGAAATTCAAACCTGCCATTCCTAACCCTTTTTCATTAACTGCTTCGTAATAAAGTGGGTAATCAGCTACTACCGTTGCCATTCCAATCATGGCAAAATGGCTGTTATTTTCTCCTTGGTGTCTAAACGAAAAAGGATAATTTCGAGGACAAATCGTTACCGTTTCATTGTAAGAAAAGTCCAAATCAAGATTTCGACCAAAATAATTGTCTTTAGTTTGATAAGTTATAGCTGTACACATACGCTACCTCCATTAACAAGAATTCCTACAATACCAAGCCATTACAACACGAACAAGGTCTTGGAATTCGATATTTTTAGGTCTTTATTATAGTACTAATCTGTACTAAATGCAAGCATTTAGTGTTTACAGCGGTAAATTCACCATTGATGTCAAACAGAACTTTCCAAAAGATACCTATGTCAAACCATCCCTTGAAACCTTGGCAGAATTGGGTATCACAAGCGCCCAAGTTTCTGACAGTATCCCATTTACCACACCAAAAGACGGTTTGAGAAATCGAAAATAAAAAAATTCACCTAGCTCTTTTATGAGTCTGGGTGAATCTTTTTTGTATGATGACATAATTAACGATATGATATTCTTACTTTTTTAGTCATTTACCAAACTAAACCGTCATCATCATTAGTAACGTCTTTTGTCTTTCTAGTGGTATTTTGCGTTTGATTTAGTGAAGATTTACCAATCAAAGCACCTGCTAACAAAATACTCCCAAGACCAAATCCGCCTCTTCGATAACAGTAAGGTAGGCGATGGGGTGGACGAGGTCCGCCAAAACCACAAGGTTCGCCAGGCTCTTGATCAAAATGATTAGGCATATTACTTTACCAAGAGAGCTTCGCTCTTTCCTCTCATTGCTTTCAAAGATTATAGCAAGTAGCATACGGCTTTTACTTAAACAAAACTAAATAAAACGGCTAACACATTAAAAATCAGCCTTGAGACCTAGGAAAATGAAAAAAACAGCCACCATAAGCTTGCGCCTATCGTAACCGTTTTTAATGAATCACTATTTTTAATAGAAGAAATGTCCTGACATTGATCTTTGCAAACCAGAATAACCATAGTTACTATCTTTATCAGATGAATCCACTGACCATTTTTTATCTTTAAGTGATAACGAAATACTATTTTCATCTGTTTCTGCGGCTAATTCTGTTGAATCCAAATGACTTGGAACACTAGCAAAGACATATTTTTCTGCATCCTGCATTATTGCGTCATCAGAAGAAAAATCTTTACCAGTTGCTTGTTTAATGTAATCGTTAAGCAAAGCATTCATATCAACTTTACCAAGATCAATTGATTTAGATTCAACTTTTACTTTTGCAGAAGTTGGATACAGTTCTTCAACAGACACACTAACTTGTGCACGTTTGGCATTGGCTTCCATATATTGATTAACAAAAGTTTGCATTTCGCTATCACTTGGTGTGAAGTAATCAAAACTTGAACCCAATCCTTCTTTGAAACGTTTCACAAATAATTCTTTATCTGCCTCGATATTATTTCCAAGTTGGAAATCATCATCTTTTTTCTTATCATCTTTTTTCTTATCGGATTTACTTGCCAAGTTTGTTACTTGAGCTGTATCCGATGCCTTAACTCCTACCGAAGTTGATTGCCCAATTGATGTTGATTGAGAAGCCAAAAATACTTGGTTAATATAATCAGACGCTAATTGTTCAATTTTATCTCGGTTATCGGTAACTGTAACTTTTGCAAGTGATTGTTCTGCTTCTTTTTTATCGTAACTATTGTCTCCAGTTACTACACACTCTGCTTCAATTGAATAATCTTTACTTTCCTTTGGATCAAGTTTATAAACAAGGTAACCAGTTTTTTTCTTCCCTTTACCTAGACTTGCTCCAGTAAGATCCATAGGCTTAAAATCATCTGTTGATGTATAGACATATTCACTTGATAGTGTTTCACCGTCTTCATCTACTAGTTGCGGTTCCGATGAAATCTGAATTTTGTCGCTACCTTTATTTTCAAGAGTAACATTATAAGCAACATAGGTAGTGCCCTTTGCTGCGTCGTCTGGTACGATGACATCGGCTGAATTAACCGTAACTTTTAGTGGACTTCCAGATACCGCACTAGCAACAGAAGTCCCTGTTGAAGCTTGATAAATAGCAACTCCTACACCACCAATTACAACAACACCAGCAACTCCAGCGATGATTTTCTTCGTTTGGCTTAAACCACTCCATTGTGATTTTGCTTTCCCAACAACCTCAGAAAACTTATTTGTTTTCTTTTCATTTTGATTCGTATTCTTTGAATCCACTTTTTGTCTCCTTTTCGTAAATAACTATATTGTACATATATATATATATATATCATAGAATAAAGCTAAAGTAAATACCAAACTAACATTTTTTATAAAAAAACTTAATATTCAATTTAGTTTAAAACAACAAATTAAAAACCTCCTTGGAACTATAATATTCCAAGGAGGTTATTTTTAGTCATCTTCATCAGTCAGCCAATCGTAAATTTCTTGTGGGGTTCCGAGCGCCATTAGCTCTTGGAATTTAACTTGTTGTTTGAGGTCTTGGTAGATTTGGCTATCTGAAATACTGCGTTTCTGGGCATCTTTGTTGACGACCATAACACCATCTGTGATGGTTACAAAATCTAATTCATCAAAAATCTGAATCATTTTAACGAGCAAAATATCAGGGATATTAAGGTATTGACTCAAATCTTTCAACTTGTAGCGAACATCAAATTCTGGGAATTGATAAATAGTTTTATAAAGCTTAGCAAATTGGTCACGTGTGCCATAGCCTGTCAGATAATAAGCACGTTTAATATGATTTTTAAAATAAACGGCTTCAAAATGACGACCGACAAAGAGTGATTTCAATTCTTCAGCCTTATCAGGAATGTCTAACACCACAACTTCATTTGCCGTGCTATCTTCAGCCAATACTGGAACACGTTCTGGAAGGCTAGCCGTTTTGGAGCGAATATCAATCAACTGAACACCCTCAACACGCGCATCTTCCAACATTAATTGAACAGTCGTTTGCCCATTCCACTTATTAATCGATAAGGTTGTTGCAAGGCAAAGATTTTGCGCTTGTTGAAATTCCTGCGCCAGATGTCCTTGATTAAAGGCAACAAGGTCAATTGCCGTTGTGCCTTGGGCAATTTTTAATTTTAAATGCGCACCATTTTGCCCCATAGTGCGTGCTTGTTTCACCACAAAATCTTTAATTTCAAAGACTGGTTTTGGATTGTCCATGCCAAATGGTGCCAATTTTTCAAGACTGTGCATGGTATCAAGGTCAATCTCTGATAGCTCCAGAACCTCATCAATAACAAGCTCTTTTTTCTGTGATAAGTCAATATCATTTTCAGCAATATAATCACACAAAACTTGTGATATTTTATCAAGATTTTCAGTCACCAAGGTCATTCCAGCAGCACCAGCATGTCCACCAAAGGCTTCAAATAAGCCGCGGTGCTCATCAAGAGCATGGAAAATATTAATGGCCTCAATACTTCTGGCTGAACCTTTAGCAAGCCCATCTTCAATATTTAAAACAATCACTGGCTGTGCGATTTGTTCTAAAATACGCCCTGCGACAATTCCTAAAACGCCTGGGTGCCAGCCTTCTTTAGCCAATACTTGAACTGGCTTTTCCAAATCAACCATGCTCATGGCTTCATCGAAGATTTTCTGAACAATTTCCTTGCGTTCTTCGTTTTTAGCATTAATCATCTTGGCAATGTTATGCGCTTCTTCATCATCAAATCCAGTCAATAATTCGACAGCAGGATTTGGGGCATCTAGGCGACCAAGTGCATTTAGCTGCGGAGCAATTTTGAAACCAACCGTTTCTTCATTGACATCTGCCATATCCACGTCTGAGACTTTCATCAATTCAATCAGACCAATGCGTTCGGTTTGTTTCAGAATTTCAAGTCCGACTTTAACCATAATACGGTTTTCATCAGTCAAACTCACCATATCAGCAATTGTTCCAATTGCCACCAGATCAAGCATTTCTGTCGGAATAGATTCTAGCAAAGCACAAGCGACTTTGAAAGAAACGCCACAGCCAGCCAGATATTTGAACGGATAATCACCTTCTGGGTGTTCTGGGTGCACAATCGCAAATGCTTCTGGTAGCTCTGCTGGCAAACCGTGGTGGTCTGTCACAATAACATCTACTCCCTGACTTTGTGCGTAGGCAATCGCTTCGTTCCCTGCTACGCCATTGTCCACCGTAATAATCAAAGAAACATTTTGCTGCTCAATGAAATATTTATAGACCGACTCATTGGGACCATAACCATCTGTGAAACGATTTGGCAGATAAACTTGAGCTTCAGCGCCTAACATTTCAAGGGCTTCTTTCATAATACTGGCACTAGTCATTCCGTCAGCATCATAATCACCATAAACCAAAATTTGCTCGTAGTTCTCAATGGCTTGGCGAATACGCTCAACCGCTTTATCCATGTCATGTAAAAGGTAAGGGTCATGCAATTGTGACAAGTCCGTTGATAAAAATGGAGTCAATTTTTCTGCCGTATCAACACCTCGGCTATAAAGAATCTGACTAGCTAATTCTGTTAGTTTTTCTTTTTTTGTCAGCTCAAAAAAGCCATTATCTGGCTCTTTTTCAATATTTTTCCAATTGTATTTACTTGTTATCATTTACTTCTCACTTCTTATGTAGAGTTGAAACGACGCTTGTTTTATTTGTAATTAAATACTTTTCTAGCTAGAAAATCTGCGATTCTTGGGAAAAGTGTATAAGCTTTGTGAGCTGCCGCAAGCGACCAAGGCATATTTAGCTCACGCTTATTCTTGCCAAAAATAGCAACGGTGCGTTTCGCAACGTATTCTGGTTGTAAAACAAACCACCCAACACTTTTAAGATAGTCTCCTGATGGGTCTGCTTTATCAAAAAATTTTGTTGCAATCGGTCCAGGGTTGACAGTCGTCACGTAAACATTGCTATCAGCTAATTCTAGTCGCAAAGCATTTGAAAAACCAATCACAGCAAATTTTGTTGCAGAATAAACAGAAGATTTGGCAGAAGCAACCAAGCCTGCAATGCTAGCAATATTGATGATATGACCTTCCCCTGCTTCTTTCATCCTTTGGCCCACTAAACGTGAAAACGTCATTGTTGCAAAGGTGTTAATATCAAACATGTCACGAATTTGCGCCGTGGTATAAGTGTCGAAATCACTAAAATCTCCATACCCAGCATTATTGATAAAAATATCAACGCATCCATGGATAGCATAGATTTTTTCAACCATTTCAGCAATCGCTACATCGCTTGACATATCAAGAGCAAAGCAAGCTGTGTTTGGACGATTGCCATAATGTGTTTTTAATTTCTTTAAATCACGTCCCAAGGCAATCACATAATCGTCTTTGGGGATACGTTTGATGATTTCTTGAGCAATACCACCTGTTGCTCCTGTAATGGCTATAATTCTCATAAGCTAATTTCTTCCAAATCTTTAACAAGGTGCGTGTTTTCAAAGACTGTTTTGGCGTCATTTTCGACTTGTTTGCACTCACGTCCAAGAAAACGAGCACTAATGTGGTTAAGCAAAAGCATTTTAGCTGAGGCCTCTTTGGCAATTTGAGCAGCTTGCATGTTCGTTGAATGACCATGTTCATGCGCGATTTTTTCATCACCTTTACCATAAGTTGATTCGTGAACTAAAATATCAGCTCCCAAACCAAGACGAACACTAGCATCTGTCTTACGTGTGTCACCTAAAATGGTAATAATTTTTCCTTTTTTCGGTGCTGAAATGTAATCCTTAGCAATGATTTTTGTTCCGTCGTCTAAAACAACATCTTGCCCGCTCTTGATTTTGCCAAAAAGCGGTCCGAAAGGCACACCAGCAGCCTTCAGAGCCTCAGCATCAAGCGTTCCTTCTAAATCTTTTTGCATCACACGATAACCAATACAGAAAATCGTATGATCAAGTTTTTCCGCGTAAACCACAAATTTATCAGTTTCCATAACTTTACCAAGGCTATTCTCGTCAAATTCATGGAAATGAATGCGGTATGGCAAGCGTGCTCCTGACAAGCGCAAGCTATTTAAAACATACGAACGAATACCAATAGGACCATAAAACTCAAGGGCTGTTTGTTCCTCGTTAGCTTGAAAAGCTCGGCTAGCTAAAAATCCAGGCAAACCAAAAATATGGTCTCCGTGTAGATGCGTAATAAAAATGCGCTTAACTTTACGCGGTTTAATTGTTGTTTCTAAAATCTGACGCTGTGTGCCTTCGCCACAGTCAAACATCCAGACCTCATTAATTTCATCAAGTAGCTTCAAAACCAAACTTGACACATTACGTGACTTTGATGGCTGACCCGCTCCTGTTCCCAAAAATTGTAATTCCATTCTATAATGATAAAAACCGAAGTTTTTATCTCCTTTCCTCTACTGTACTTTTACATAAGCGATGAATTCACGTTGGTCAAAGGTATAATAAACTTGTCCTTTGTAGTAAGCTAGTAATTCTACTAATTCATCACGATTAAAGCTTTGTAGCTTAACCACATTTCCTTTTAATTTTGAAACATGGCTGAGCAAACTTTCTTGTGGCGTTAGATCCTCAAGGACTTCTTCATCAAAATCCATTTTTGACATTTTTATGTGTCCTTCTTCCACGTAAACCTTGTATTGTGGGAAAACCTGCGCCAATTCAAACAAAACATCTACAGCTAGCACCTCATTCTTTTCAGAAAAAACACGCACTACTTCTTTGTCATTTTCATAGGTAAAACCATATGATTTTCCTGATAAATTCAAGCGAATAAAGGGCTTGTATTCATCAAAAGATGGGTTAGCATTTAACAAATGCAATTCTTTAGATAATTCAAAATAATAATCTGTTGCGGCTTCTGGAGATTGTTTTTGATACATTTCCGCAAAATAAGCATTGATAACACTTGGTGGCGGTGTGATAAAACTAAGTTTTTGCTCATCCGTCAACTGCTCCAAAGTATTTTGTAAATAAACTTTATCGAGTGATGTAAAACCACCGTATTTTAAAGCCAAGCTTATATAATCAGTCATAAAATTCTTCTAGTCTCCATTTATTTTTAGGATTGATGTAGCCAGTAATGATTTCGTATTCTTGGGCAAAGTCATAATGGTCTAGCAAAGTAATTTTATTTAACTCATACAGTTTGTAAGCCTGACTTTGGTGAACACGCATGCTAAATGGCTCAAAAATCTCACGAATTTCATTAATAATCAAACGGCGTAAGAGTGTGCAAGCATCCTTATCATGCGCAGAAATACGCACATTTGGGAAAGCAGTTGCCACCAAATGCTCCGCAACATCCATTTTGTTATAAACAGCTAAGCGCGGAATATCTAGCATGTCTAGCTCTTTTAACAAATTCAAAACCACTTTTTCATGCTCCGCATGATTTGGATCACTGGCATCAATAACGTGCAACAAAAGGTCAACGTTACGACTTTCTTCCAAAGTTGACTTAAACGCAGCAACCAGCTCTGTCGGTAAATTTTGGATAAATCCAACAGTATCCGTCAGCGTCACCTGAAATTGATTTTGTAAATAAATTTGTTTGGTTATTGCATCCAAAGTTGCAAACAATTCATCAGCTTCATACTGTTTATCATTGGTTAAAACGTTCATAATCGTTGATTTACCAGCATTGGTGTAACCAATTAAACCGATTTTAAACACTTGTGATTCGGTGCGTTTTTCACGACCTGTTTCACGTTTTTTTTCGACAACCTTTAGTTGACGTTCAATATCTGAAATTTGATGACGAATTGAGCGGCGATTAAGTTCCAATTGACTTTCACCAGGACCACGGCTACCGATACCACCAGCTTGTCGGCTCAACATAACCCCTTGTCCAACAAGACGTGGCAACATGTATTTGAGCTGAGCGAGATGAACTTGCAATTTCCCCTCATGACTACGTGCCCGCATGGCAAAAATATCCAGAATTAACTGCATACGGTCAATCACTTTGACACCAAGTTCAACTTCCAAGTTGACATTTTGCCGAGGAGTCAGGCGGTCATTGACAATAACGGTGTCAATCTCATCAACCTCCACAATCGCTTTAATCTCGGCTAATTTACCCGAACCAATCAAAGACTTACTGTCGTATTTTTCACGCTTTTGACGATAAGAAGAGACAACTTCTGCCCCTGCCGTCTTAGCTAGAGAAGCTATTTCTTCCATTGACATCTCAAAATTTTCCGTCTCTGGCAACTCAACACCTAGTAAAATAACACGCTCCTGACGCTTGCTTGTTTCAATCATCTGCTCACCCCTTTCTCTTTAATCCATAACTATCATTATAACATAAAAAGTTCCAAAAAGTGGCAGAACCCCTGTTACTCTCTTCTGACATTTCATTATAATTTCTATGACAAATGAAACTCTTTACATAGAGTTACACTACTTTAAAAATTCGTTAACGTCTTGAATAACAGTTTCTTTAAAATCAGCTTCTGAAACAGTGTAAAAATTGACAGCCATGCGATTTCTGAACCACGTCAATTGGCGCTTGGCGAAACGGCGCGTGTTCTGCTTGAGTTTTTCGACACAGTCTTCCAAGGAAGCGTCGCCTGTAAAATATGGAAAAAGCTCTTTATAACCAATCGCTCGCGCTGCTTGAGCATTACGGTGATTATCATAAAGCCATTTAGCTTCATCCAAAATACCCTTTTCAAGCATCAGGTCAACACGGTGATTGATACGGTCATAAAGCACCTGACGGTCATCATTTAACCCAATGAGAAGCGCCTCGTAATTCGTTTCTTTGTTTTCAAGATTTTGCCCAAATTTGGCTAGTTCCAAGGCACGAATGGCACGACGACGGTTTATCTCTGGAATCTTTTTTCCCAGCTCTGCTATTTTTTCAAATAAAACCTCATCTGATAATTGTTCCAAGGTTTTGCGATAAGCCAAGACTTTTTCTTGGTCAACCTCGCCGCCTAGGTGATACCCTTCAAGCAAGCTCTGCAAATACAAGCCTGTGCCACCAACGATAATGGGCACTTTGCCACGACTGGCAATCTCCATAATTGCTTGACTGGCTTCCGCCACAAAATCGTAAGCAGAATAATTGGCATCAACATCGCGCACATCGATTAAATGATGCGGTGCTGCCGCCTGCTCTTCAGGAGTTGCCTTAGCCGTTCCAATGTCCAAATGGCGGTAAACTTGTTGGCTATCGCCGCTGATGATTTCACCATTAAATTGTTGTGCCAACTCAATTCCCAAAGCTGTTTTTCCAACAGCTGTCGGACCAACTACTACAATTAATTTTATTTTTTCTGACATCTCGTCTTTATATCCGTCCTAAGCCCTATTTTTTAATAAAAATAACGTTTTCACTTGAATTTTAAGTCATTTTTCGTTATCATTATTATAACATAAAGGCGACTGGACAAGAAGTTTGCGTTCCGTTGCTTAATAATGGGTATTATCGATTTTGCCCGCTGTTCTTATCAGTAAGGAGGAAAATTATTATGGCTAAAAAATTTGCATTTGCTAAAGGACTTGCTACTGGAGTTGTAGCTACTGCTGCTACTGTTGCTGGCGCTGTTTTTGCAATTAAGAAAAACATTATTGATCCTGAAGAAGAAAAAGCTGCTTTCATTCAAGAAAACCGTAAAAAAGCAGCCCGTAAACGTGTTTCTCACTAATTGCTGAAAAAGTATAAAAAATGCTATGAGTTGAACTGCTCATAGCGTTTTTTTGTTAAACACTTCCCTAGATTGATTATATGATTCTATTTAGATAGTTTTTAATAACATTGGCAAAATCATCTGGGCACTCTATATTTAACACATGCCCACTATCTGGGATAATATGCAACTGTGAATTAGTCATTAGTTTGTGCATGGCTTTTGCTGCTGGTAAGTTTGCCTTATCATTTTGACCACAAATAAGTTGAACTGGTAACTCAATCTCTGTTAATACTTTAGCTAAATTGAACTGTGAAAGCCCTCTGTAAAATGATTTCATGGCATGTTTGTCAACACCTTGTTTTTTTAATACTCGAGCTGGAGTGCAAGCAAAAAGTAGATATTGCATATAAAAAGCTAAATTCCCCTTCATTTTATATTGACCACCCGAAACCACAATCCCTTTTAGATTTGCCAAATTAAACTGAATCATATCAAGAGCTAGCATGCCACCTAGTAATAACCCTACAAGAATAAAATCTTCATCAATGCTTTCCAGAATACTAAGAACTTTATCTTTCAACACTTTGAAATCTGTTGAGAAAACATCCCTTTCAAATAACTTGACACTCAAACAGTCGTGATTCGGCAATACCTTTATCACTTCATCCCAAGATGTTTCGTCTTATCCTAAACCATGTAAAAATATGATTTTCATCCTAAATTTCCCTTTACAAAATCTCCCATTCTTTGATATCACATTCGTCTAGCAATGCTTGTATTTTGTCAAAAGCTAAGCGGAAATGCTCCAACTTGTGCCCGTCTGAACCAATGGAATACTTATGTCCGCCTAATTCTCTTACCAAGCCTAAGGCATAGCGATAAAGGTCCTCGTGATGATAGAGGTACATTGATTTACTATTTAACTCAAATGCCAAATCAAAATCAATCATTTTTTGGAAAATGCGGCGGAGCTGTTCTTCATAGGCTTGTAATTCTGCCACAGAAACCTCAAAAAGTCGAAAACCATAATCAAAATGAGCTAAAACGTCTGCCTCTACACGACCAATAGCATGTTCCAATTTGTCGAGATATTCTTGAATAATGGCATTTTTATCCATGTCAGCCACTTCATCATCTAGATAATCATTAATACCATTGTGGTGAACTGACAATAGTTTCAAATCATAATCTTTATTTGCCAAGAAAGCTGTAATATCTGCCTCGCGTGGCTCATAATAACCAATTTCAATGCCACGCTTGATGCGATTACCATATTTGGCATTCAGCTCAGCTATTTCCTTAGAATAAGCGTCATAATCAGGAATGTCATCCTGTTTCGTATAAGGATTTGATAAATCGTAGTGTTCTGTTGTCACAATATCACCGTCATAATGCTCTAAGTAATCCTCGAATCGAGCATCCGAATCATAAGAAAAATGTGTGTGTAAGTGATTGTCACGCATTGGTTTTACCTCGCTGTATTTATGTTAGATGTTCTTTAATCCCCACCAAAAATTTTTGTCAATTTTTCTTATTTTACCAAATTTTCAGACAAATACATATTTTTTTCGTTATAGTTTGTAACTATATATAACCCCATAAAAATAACTATTTTTCAAAATGGCAAAGCTTTTATACAATGAACACAGAAAGATAAAAAGGTATTTGAAATGGCTAATTCAAAATTTCAACTCGTTGGTTCGCTTTTGCGACCAGCAGACTTACGTGAATATAAAACAGCGATTGAACATCGTGATGATATTGTTTACCCTTTCTATGATGCTTTTGACGGCTATCAAGAAACCGAAACGGCTGACATCAAAAAAGTAATTGCTGAAGAAAAGGCAAACGGTATTGATATTATCACTGACGGTGAATATTCAAAATCAATGTGGCACCTTGATTTTGTCTGGGGACTAAAAGGTATCGAACGCTATATTGCTGACCATGGTTACACTTTCCAAGACCATGACGGTGGTCAATTTGAAACACGCAAAGACATTGGCATTCGTATCACTGAACCACTTTCTGGTAACAATCATCATTTTCTTGATATTTTTAAACTCGTTAAACAAGAAGCTGGCAATACAGCTACCCAATTAACCATTTGGGGACCTGCGCATGCTTACACTGAATTGGCGATTTTTGACGGATTGGCTGGGGAAAATCAAGTTTACAAGACAAATGAAGAACTAAAAGCTGGTCTTATCAACGCTTACAAGGAATTTTTAACAGAATACAAAGAAGCTGTGGAGAAATCATCCAATTTGACGATTGTCTCTGAGAACTTTTTGACGAATCTAATCCTGCTAGTTTTTTTGCGGAAGGAAATGGTGGTTTAGCAAACTTGGCAGATGAATTCATCGCTATTAACAACGAAGTTGCTGACTATGGATATGAACTTGGGCTAAAAGTTTGGACACATAACTGCCGTGGAAATTACGAAAGTCGTTCTGCTGCTGGTGGCACTTATGAAGCTATCGCCACAAAATTCTTGAAAGACCAACACTACGACCGCTTCTTCCTTGAATGGGACAGCGAAGTCTCTGGTGATCTTAAAGCTCTTGAAAGTTTGAAAGATAGAGATACTGAAGTAGTTCTTGGGCTGCTTTCAAGTAAAACAACTGACCTTGATGATGAAGAACGCGCTCTAAAACTTTTAGAAGAAGCGAGCAACACCATCCCTAAAGAACGTCTTTTCCTTTCTCACCAATGTGGTTTTGCCTCATGTGACTCTGGAAATGAACTCGCTATTCCACAACAATGGGCTAAAATCAAACAAGGGCAAGAAATTGCTGCTAAATTCTGGAAATAATATTCTCTGAATTCAAAAATAATTTCATTTACAACTAATACCCCTCTGAGATGTCCTTGTCTCAGAGGGGTATTTTTAAATAATATGATGTTTTATAGTTTAACAACTTCTAGCTGTTCGCCACCAAGCAAAACGAGGTATTTATCAACGTTTTTTCTATCATAAGACTTGCTGAGAGCTTCTGCATATAAAGCCATTTGTCCTTGATAGCGTTCCTTGATTTCCACGCTATTTTTGTATTTATCAGTTTTGTAATCAAAGAGTACGATGCGGTCATCTAAGACAAGGTAACCATCGACAATCCCACGGACAACGAATTTTTCCTTACTGTCAGAGTCCTCTTTTAACATGGCAAAAGGTGCTTCGCGATAAATCTTGTCCGTATGTTGCTGAATCAACTGACCGAGCTCTGAATTGTCAAAAAAGGCTAGGACATTTTCCAAACGAATACGTGCTTTCACCTCATCTTCTGCCGAAACTTGGGCTAAAGCCGCAGTAATATCGTCTATCGTCACCTGTTTTGATAGAGGAATACGTTGCATGAGTTCATGCATTGCCGAACCAATGGCTGTCGCTTTAATTTTGGCTTTCTTCGAAAAATCTGGCAATTCAAATGTTGGTTGTGCTTGATAGGGTTTTGTCATCACGTCAACACCGTCAGTATCCATGACTGGCTCATAGAGTTTTTTGACCTGACTTGGCGTTCTCAGACTTGGCAAATTGATGGCTGCATGGTACTTCGCATTTAACTTTTCAACAGCTTCCAATCTATCCAAGGCTTCCGTGATATTTTCAGACTGGCGGTTATCTGTCAAATCATCTGGCGTTATCACAGAAGTGGCTTCAATTTTACCAATCTTATCATCCGTCAAATCTTCGTCCGTGACAAAATCAACGGCAAAAGGCAAGTCCTCCTTGCTATAAGCTTCATGAATGGCTAATACCCAATCTTGAAAAGTCATGAAGTTCTCACGTTCTGCCACTGGCAAATGATTGTTTTCTGATTTACCGCTATATTTATCCACTAACTTTTCGGAGCTTGCTTTTCCGACCAAATACAATTTCTTTTCTGCGCGGGTCATGGCAACGTAAAACAATCGCATTTGTTCTGAAAGCGTAGCTAAGCGCAATTCACGCTTATTGAGCTGGTAAGGCAAGGTATCCATGCTAACCTTGACTGTTGGGAAAACATCCGTTTCCAACTCTTCTTTCATATCAGCTAGATACTTGATACCTGCACCATTTTGACGTGATAAAATCAAGGGTGACATCAAATCCTGAATACTAAATTTCTTGTCAATATTCAAAATGAAAACATACTTGAACTCGAGACCTTTACTTTTATGAATAGTCATCAAGTTCACCGCATTTTTAGGCAGAGCCACCTCAACGTCCGCAAGGTCATTCTCACTTTCTAACACCTTATCAATCATGCGAATAAATCGTGAGAGTCCTTTAAAACCAGTTCGTTCAAAATTATTGGCACGAAGAGCTAAAGCACATAAATTTGCTTGACGTTGCTCAGCACGTGGTAAATTGCCCACGTAATCATAGTAAAATCTGTCGTTGTAAATTTTCCAAATCAAGTCATAAAGCGCATGCCATTTGGCAAATTCACGCCAAGCAACAAAACAAGCCATAAAATCAGCCAATTTATCATGTAAAGTGATTGTCATCAATTCATTATGACTTCCTTTGCCAGCTAAAGCATGCTCTAATTTTTGATACAAATTAGCTCTATGGTCGTTTTCTGTTGTTTGTAGCGCAAGGCGTGCCAGCTCATCTTCATTGAATGAAAACATCGGTGAACGCATGAGTGCCACTAAGGCATAGTCATTGAGCGGATTATCAAGGGCGCGAAGCGTGTCAAGCATAACCATGACTTCAACTGATTTAAGGTAATTTTGCTCACCACCGTCAGTCACCAAAGGAATACCATAGTGTTCAAAGGTTTGTAAAATACCGTCATTACGCGTGCGTGATGAGACCAACAAGGTAATATCCTCGAAAGCAACGTGTTCCTCATTGTGCAAACGAATGATTTCTTTAGCCACTAACTTGACTTCGTTAGGGTTATTTTGTCCTTCTTCGGCATCACTTGGCAAGTCACTATTGTTATCAACAATGTCGTAGATAAGCACCTGCGTTTTATTTTCTGAGTGACTTTCCTTTTGAGCAGGGCTTCCAGCGACCAATTGATGTGTGTCATCGTACAAAATCTCACCAACAACCTCGTCCATTAAATGCGTAAAAATACTGTTTGTCGCATCTAAAACTTCTGACTGACTACGGAAATTCTCTTTTAACAAAATTAATTTCCCACGGTCAGGGTGTTCTTGAAAATCTTTAAATTTTTGGTTAAAAATCTGTGGGTCAGCTTGACGGAAGCGGTAAATGGATTGCTTGATATCCCCCACCATAAATCGATTATGACCATTCGACAACAACTCCAACATGCGTTCTTGCGTGTGGTTATTATCTTGGTACTCATCGACCATGACTTCGTGATACTTATTCTGATAAAGCTCACGAATATCAGCGTTTTCTTCCAAAATCTGAATGGCAAAATGGGCAATATCCGAAAATTCAAAAGCATTTTCTTGGATTTTCGCTTGCAAATATTGGTCTGAAAAATCTTGCATAAATGCCTGCAATAGCTCTAGCAACGGAAGGCTTTCTGGCTGGTATTTAAAAATGGTTTCCAAATGTTTCAAACCAGTCAAACGCCCCTGTAAGGTTTTAAAGACGGGATATTTCGTTCCTGTAACTGTCACAGCAGGACCAGCTGGAAGCAATTTCGCCACATCTGTCGCCAAACGTCCAAGATTGTCACGACCATAAAGAGTTTCAAAATGCTGTGCCCATTCACGCAAGTGCTCAATGATATTCAAATGCTTTTTATAATTGGCTGTGGGGGTTCCTTTGGCTGTTTTTTGCTTGTAGTCTTCCAAATCAGTCACATCTTGCAGCTGGTCAGCCGTATCATGCAAGCAAGTCAGAAAATCCGTGACTTCTTGGTCAGGAATTGCTGAAAAATCGGTATAAGTTTTAGCACCTTTTAAAAATACTTCTGCCAACCACTTCTGTGGATTATCAGTTGCTTGACTAAAGTCATAAATTTTATAAACAATGCCTCTAAAAGCGGTGCTATCCTTACGATTACCAGAAAAATTCCGCACTAATTGACGAAAAAGCTCAGCGTCATTTCCTGTCATGTAATCAGAAAAAAGGTCAAAAAAGACTTCATTTTTCAAAATATCTTGCTCACTCTTGTCCGTCATAATACGAAAAGTTGGTGAAATTCCCAGCGTGTAGCCGTATTGATTGACCAATTTCTGCGTAAAAGCATCCATGGTTCCAATATCAGCTGTCTGTAAGCCCAGCAACTGCTCATTGAGATAATTTTTCAAATCATTGTCAGTCGTTTCTTGCAGAGCTTGGCTAATTTTCTTCTCAATACGCTCTTTTAATTCCCCAGCAGCCTTGACCGTGAAGGTTGAAATGAATAGCTGATCAATCGTCACACCACGCAAAATTTTATCAATAATGCGTTCAACCATGACAAAGGTTTTCCCAGAACCAGCCGATGCAGACACCAAAATATTATTGCCATAACTATAAATAGCTTCGATTTGTTCTGGCGTGCGTTTTTGTTTTTGGGATGACTGCACTTCTTGGATTTGTAGAGAAGAAATGTCTTCTGACGTTAGAAATGGTTTAAAGATCATCTGTTTCCTCCTCTTCTTGCATTAGGGTCAAAAAGCCTTGACGTCTATCTTTTCTTGGTAATTTATACCATTTGCGAGCATAAGGCATATGGCGGTCAGCCTCAAATCGTGTGATTGCCTTCAATTGGTCTCCTTGAACTGACTTGCCGTCCTCACTATAAGGATTAATCAAGAAATGCCCCTTCTTAATCTGCTCTGCTGCTTTCAGATATAAGTTTTGATTATAAGCTAGCAAAATTTCAAGTTCTTCTTGACTGTAAAGCGAATCATTCAGATGATAGCGACCATTGGCTAAATACGCTTTTTCATCTTCCAAGAATAGACCACGATAAGTCAACTCTTTAGCCAAATTTTCTAAAATTTTCTCTGTCGTAGCCACTGATGACAAATCAACTTTTGGCTCTTGCATATGCAAATACATCGCACCAAAAATACGCTCCGACTCGCTCAAGCCTTTTTTATCACGCAAAGCTTGCACATAAGTCACCAATTGCGGACTTAAACCATTATAGAATTTCTGAATATCAAAAGTGTTACGACTTGATTTGTAATCCACAATGCCAAGACTGCCGTCTGATAAACGGTCAACACGGTCAATAATTCCTCTGATACGAACGCTATTTGTAATCATTAATTCAAACGTTTCTTCTTCACTTTCAACTTGAATCTGAGCATCATCACGTAAAATCGTTGCCGTACTTCTAGCAATATCTTCCAAGACAGTCAAAGAATAACGACTTTCTTCATCTTCTTCGTAAACAAATTTGAAATCGTCTTCCAAATTCATTGTTTGAATAGCTTTATCAAGTTTGCTATCAAAAGAATGGTTTGAATCATCTTTCATGACCAATTCAAAAACACGATGCAGGTAGGTACCATGATTTCTTGCATCTGGGTGAATCGTCTCAACCTCTTGCAAACCAAGAACATATTGCAAGAAATATTTATACTGATTATTGTAGAAGGTAGTGACTGCAGATGATGATAACGAAATTGGCTCATCACTTGGAAAACGTGCCTCAATCACGTCGGCAGAGATCGTCTTAGTTTGCATATTATCCTTAATCAGAGGCAATTTAATGCCTTCTGCTGCCAATTTTTTTCGAAGATAACGAACAGCAACTGACCAGAAAGTTTGTTCTTCCTTGCTAAGTTCACGCTCTTCTTCAATCGCCAAACGATTGACTTCGATCACGCGCGACAATAACGCCTTATAATTACCAATGTCCTCAGCAACCGTTGACAAACGATTACGACCTTTAGCAAGAACTGGCACACCAAAGCTAGCTAATTCGGTTAAGTAAGAAGATTCCGTATCTTCGGCTTCGTTGGCAATTTGTGGCAGACTAAGCACCAATTCTTCTGTCGCCGAGTTAAACAACGATAGGGCAGCAAAATGATTTTTCTTGATATTTTCGCGACTAACAATATCAAAACGTTGATTATCATCAGTTGATTCGTTGATTTGGGCACGTTCTTCATCTGAAATCAGACTACTATTTTGCGCAATTTTTGGGAAATGTGCCTGCGTCATGCCCAAAGCAAAAACAAATTTATTGGTGTGCGGTTCCACCAAATCATAAGATTTGACCGAAACAACATCAACCGTTGCAGGAACCACACGGTACTGCGCAGCTAACATTCCACTGCGAATCAAGGACAAACAGTCATCCAACGATAACTTTTCTTGCCCAAAAATTGTTTGAAATTGCGTTAAAATACCTGTAAATGTCCGCCAAACTTGCTCATGCTTTTCTTGTTCATTTTCTGAAAAAGTCGCTACCATGCCTTCTAGATTATCAGGCAAATGAATGGCGTGTAAAAATATCATTAATTTCTCAAGCAAACTAGAGCCACGTTGCTTTTGCGCCTTAAATAAAGCAAGTAAAGGCGTCATGATTTGCTCGCGCATGCGATTAACAAAGGCTAAATGTTTTTTTCCTTTATAAACAATCGTGAATTCCTTAGCAAATTTACTTTGTCCCTTAATATCAGCATAAATCAAATATTGCTCAAAAAGGTCTAAATCTTCTTGCTTGAAATTTCCATAAAGCTCTGTTTTTAACAGATTAACGACATCTTCGGTACGAAAACGATAACGCTTCACACGCTCCAACGAATCAATAAAATGCACCAAAGGGTGGTCACTCATTGACTCCGCTTTTCCGAAATAATAAGGAATGTCATATTTGTCAAAAATCTTGCCAATTTGCAAACGATAGCTATCCACATCACCTAAGAGCACTAAAATATCCTTGTAACGATACCCTTGATAAAGCTTATGACGAATAGCTTTCGCCACATGCTCGACCTCTTCTTTCTGATTAATGACATCCCAAATAGCGTAATGTTTTTTATCATCAGCCGTCAGCGTCACATCTGAACTCGTAAAGTCGTGCTTTGCTTCGAATAATTTTGATAATTTTGAAAAAGCCTCGTGAGATTTCTGAGAACTTTCAACATACTGCGGTTGCGCATGGAATTTAGCCGCTAAACCACGCAAGAAATCTAAACCCGCTTGGTAAACATTTCCCGTCGAAAATGCCGCTCTATAAGCCTTTTGACTACTGTAAGTTCCGATAATCACTTGCGCACATTTTTCTTCAAGCAAACTTACCAGGTACTCTTCTTCGGCTGAAAAGCGTGTAAAACCGTCAATGACAAGACTCACATTTTCAAGCGTAGCATCCAAATGTCCTGCCTCAACCTGCTTTGCAAAATAAGCAATCTTGCTCTGATTATCATACTGATTGGCAAGCAAAATATCATTAACCGCTAAAAAGATTTTCACCAAATCTTCCTGCTTCTCCGCTGAATGCAATTCTGTCAAATCAAGCACAGTCATGTTAGCCGTTTTTAATTCTTTGTACAAATCAACCAACTGCTTGATAAAATTCGTATCCTGCTTCAAACGCCCAAAAACGTTCAAATCTGTATCTGAAAAATGTGACAAAGCACGGTAAAAAATCATAGCCAAGCCATTGTCATCAATGCTTTCCTTGACCTGCGCTTCATTTAACACAAAATAATGAGCCATTTGAGCAAAACGTGTTACCGTAATCGCAAAAGAAGCTTCGTCTGGTAACAACTCCAAAACTGCTCTTTCTTTTTCAAAAGATAAAGAGTTGGGAGCAATGTAAAAAACACGCTTACCAGCATCTGCCTGTGCTACTGCCTCTCCAACTAAAATTTCAGTCATATCATACTGAATATCTGTGTATAGTAATTTCATAACATACCTTCATTAAGCAAATCGTTACTCCTATTATACCAGATTTCAAAGTATTTATAAGCTCTCAACAATCATCAAAAATCCCACCACTACTTTCGTAATGGTGGGAGTCATCTATATTACCCAAAATAGCCTAATGAGTTTGGAAATTAACGAACTTCTGCGCCGAGTTGGTCAACAAGGACTTTAGTGATTTTATCCATGTATTTAGCAACTTCTTCGTCAGTTAAGTTGTCATTCGGATTTTGGAATGTGAGGCTGTAAGCCATTGATTTCATGCCTTCAGCGATATTTGCACCAGCATAAACGTCAAAGAGTTTGAGGTCAGTCAAACGTTTCACTTTAGCTGATTCAATCGCTGCTAGGATTTCTTTATGGGTTGTTGCTGCTGGTAATAGTAAAGCAATGTCACGAGAAACAGCAGGGAATTTAGTGATTTCAACAAACGCTTTGTCAGCGTGAAGCGCTGCTTCAATGATATCCAAATTCAATTCAGCCACGTAAGTTTCTGGAACGTTATAGTTTTTAGCGGTTTGTGGGTGAACTTGTCCAACAAAACCAACTAATTGACCGTCCAAGTAAATACTTGCTGTACGACCTGGGTGCATGCTAGCAAGACCTTTTTCAGCTACATAATCAACTGTCAAATCAAGTTTGGCAAAGATAGCTTCAACGATACCTTTCGCATAGAAGAAATCAACTGACGTTGCTTTTGTTTGGAAATCTTTTTCAGCAACTAAACCAGAGATAGCAAAGGCAAATGTGCTGATTTCGTTTGGTAATTCTTCTTTTGGATTACCTTTTTGTTCAAAGACTTTACCAATTTCGTAAATTGCTAAGTTACTGTTTTTACGAGCAACGTTGTAGGCAATAGTATCAAGCATACCAGAAACAACATTTTGACGAAGAACTGAACGTTCTACTGACATTGGCCACATCAATTCAGTTAAATTGCTTGGTTGCAACGTGAATTCAGTAGCTTTTTCAGGTGTTGTCAAAGTGTATGAGGCGATTTCAGTCAATCCAGCACCTTCAGCAATTGAACGCATTTTACGACGCAATTTTTGTGTTGCTGTCAATTCACCTGCTGTACCAGCAGCTTCTGGAAGTGTTGTTGGAAGATTATCGTAACCGTAAATACGTGCAATTTCTTCAACTAAGTCAGCTTGAATAGCGATATCCCAACGGCGACGTGGTACTGAAACTGTGAATTTATCAGCATTTCCTGACAAACCAAAACCAAGTTTTGCAAAGACATCTTCAATGTCAGCGTAAGTCAATTCTGTTCCCAAACGAACGTTAACATAATCAAGTGTTGTTGATACTTCAACAGCTTCAGTTGGAACTGAACCAACTTCAACACGACCAGCAAGAACATCACCGTCAGCTAATTCTGTAAGCATTGCCGCTGCAAAATCAAGAGCTTCAGCAACAGTTGCATAGTTGATACCTTTTTCAAAACGTGATGAACTTTCAGAACGAAGGTTCAAACGACCGCTTGTTTTACGAATTGATGTTCCGTCAAAGACTGCCGCTTCAAGTACAACGTTTTTAGAATTGTCATCAATTTCAGTAGCTTGCCCCCCCATAACACCTGCAAGTGCAACTGGTTTATCAGCAACTGTGATAACAAGGTCTTCAGCAATCAATTCACGTTCTTCGCCGTCAAGAGTAACCAATTTCTCACCAGCATGCGCATTGCGGGCAACGATTTTATTATCTTCAAATTTGTTCAAATCAAAGGCATGCATTGGTTGACCAAAGTACAACAAGACATAGTTTGTCACATCAACAACGTTATTGATTGGACGGATACCAGCGTTCATCAAAAGGTTTTGCAACCATTGTGGACTTGGTTTAACAGTCACATTTTCAACCACGCGCGCTTTGTAAGTCAAGACTTTATCAGATTCGATAGCAACGTTGATAACATCTTTTGCTGCTTTAGAAACTTCTTTTAGTTCTTTTTCTGGGAAATGAACTTCTTTACCGTAAATGGCAGCCACTTCGTGAGCAACACCACGCATAGAAAGAGCATCCGCACGGTTTGGCGTGATTGACAATTCAACGATTTCATCGTCTAAATCAAGATATGGGAAAATGCTGTCACCTGGTTTAGCATCTTCTGGCAAAATTTGAATACCGTCTGAGAATTCTTTTGGAATGATAGAATCTGGCAAACCAAGTTCTTGGAGTGAGCAAATCATCCCAAGTGATTCCATGCCACGGATTTTACCTTTTTTGATTTTGTAGTTATCAGCAATACGTGCACCTGGAATAGCCACGATAACGTTGATACCAGCAGTCACATTTGGAGCACCGCAGACAATTTGACGTAACGCTTCATCACCTGTATCCACTTGGCAAAGATGCAAATGTGTTTCTGGAACATCTTCACAAGATACAACGTGACCAACAACTAGTTTTGTCAAGCCTTCAGATGGTGTTGAAACACCTTCGACTTCAATCCCTGTTGTTGACATTTTTTCAGAAAGCTCATGTGTTGTAACATCAACATCAACAAGCTCTTTTAACCATTTATAACTTACTAACATAATAATGTGTTAAAAGCTTTTCGCAGTCAAAATACGTTTGACAGGCAAGCTTCTTTATCCCTTTCTACTGTTATTCTTTCAAGGCTTTTCTCAAAAGCCAATCTGTATCTACTTTATCGCCAACTTTAAAAGAGTGTTCTGAAAATTTTTCAAAACCATATTTTCGATAGAACCCTTGTGCCTTAACATTATGTTCCCAGACACCTAACCAAGCCCAATCAAAGCCACCTTCTTTTGCCATATCAAGCGCTAGCTCAAATAATTTCTTACCTAAGCCTAATCCTTGACACTCGTTAAGAATGTAAATGCGTTGAATTTCAAAGGCATTTTCTAGTTCGTGTTCGGTCTGTGCAGCGCCCCAATTGACTTTCATAAAGCCAACCTCACGCCCATCAACCAAGACAAAACGAACATCAGATTCTGGGTCAGTCACCTCTTTTTCGAGTTGTTCTAAAGTGTAACTATCATCGAAAAACTGTTGAAGTTCTTTTTCGGTATTATCAAAAGCAAAGGTTTCACGAAAAGTCTGAATACTAAGTTCTTGCAAGATACTTAATTTATCCAATGTCACTTTCTCAACTTTTATTTCTGACATATCTTTTCCTCCAATCGTTTTTCTGTTATCTCGTTTTATTTAAATTGTTCTGAGAAACGGACATCGCCTTGATAGAAACCACGGATATCATTGATACCATAGCGAAGCATTGCGATACGTTCTTGACCAAGACCAAAAGCAAAGCCAGAATATTTTTCAGAATCAACACCAGACATTTCCAAAACGCGAGGGTGTACCATGCCAGCACCAAGGATTTCAATCCAACCAGTTTTCTTACATACGTTACATCCTTTACCACCACATTTGAAGCATGAGACGTCAACTTCTACTGATGGTTCAGTAAATGGGAAGTATGATGGCCGAAGACGAATGTTACGGTCTTCACCAAACATTTTCTTGATAATCATTTCAAGCGTTCCTTTTAGGTCACCCATAGAAATGTTTTCCCCAACAACAAGACCTTCGATTTGGTGGAATTGGTGGCTGTGAGTCGCATCATCTGTGTCACGACGGAAAACACGCCCTGGTGAAATCATTTTCAAAGGACCTTTAGAAAAGTTATGTTTATCAAGTGTACGTGCTTGCACAGGACTTGTGTGTGTACGAAGCAAGATTTCTTCAGTAATGTAGAACGTATCTTGCATATCACGCGCTGGGTGGTCTTTTGGCAAATTCATACGTTCAAAGTTATAATAGTCAGATTCTACTTCGTAACCATCAACAACTTGGAATCCCATACCAAGGAAAATATCTTCGATTTCTTCACTTGTTTGCGTTAAGACATGACGATTACCAAGGTTAACTTGACGTCCTGGAAGTGTCACATCCAAACTTTCTGATTCTAGTTGTGCTTGAATTTTAGCTGCTTCAACAATTTTAGCTTGTTCTTCGAAAGCTTTTGTCAAAACATCACGGACTTCATTGACTTGTTTTCCGACAACTGGACGCATTTCTTTAGAAAGATCTTTCAAACCTTTCAATAGTTCTGTCAATGATCCTTTTTTACCAAGAACTTGCACACGTAATTCTTGAAGTTCTTTTGCATTGTTTCCACGCATTTCAGCCAATTTAGCTTGCGTAGATGATTTTAGTTCCTCTAACTGCGCTTGTAAATCCATTAAAATTCCTTCCTTTGGTAAGACCCTAAATGTTTTTAAACGAAAAAAGCGTGCCACACTCCAATAGCGGAGCGTTGACACGCGGTACCATCCGTTTTTTATCTGACTAGCAGACCTTAATTTATCGTCTTTAACATGAGTGAATTCGCCAAACTTTCATCTAGGAAGCTTCCAGTCACGACTTCCATTCCCTGTAAAACTGCCATAAGGTTACTAGTCTCATAAGACACTATTCAATTTACAACCCATTCTAGCAAATTTTTAGCCATTTGACAAGATTGAATAAATTAATTCATACTAACTTGACCTGAA
>ERZ1034847.162-NODE-162-length-36165-cov-7.376932_pt1 | contig 36165 bp, 48 predicted proteins | sample MGYA00520633_ERZ1034847 | MGnify/ENA primary metagenome ERZ1034847 (study PRJEB33766, sample SAMN09781732) | gut metagenome | biome: gut microbiome | host: Homo sapiens | place: Madagascar | study: EMG produced TPA metagenomics assembly of the PRJNA485056 data set... | reverse complement strand
ATATACCCCCGTATTTACGGGTCTATACGCGCGTGCGCGTGTGTCAGTCAGGCGGACAAGCGCGGCGGCGATGCCGCGAAAAAGATGGGAGGCTATTAGGATGCCGGAATTGGAAAAGGTCATCGAGCGCAAACTGCGTGACGGTGTGAAGAAATTGGGCGGCGGGGCGCAATGCCTGAAATTTGAAAGCCCCGGCACATCCGGGGTGCCCGACAGGATGATTCTTTTGCCGGGAGGTCGTGTCGTGTTCGTGGAGCTTAAACAGGTAGGCAAGCGGGAGCGGATGCGGCAGACGTATGTACAGAATCAGATGCGGCGGCTGGGCTTTACCGTGTTCAGCACGGTATCGACCCCGGAGCAGGTGCAGACGATTCTCAGCCATTGCGAGGAGGTCATGCGGCAAGATGGATTGTAAAGAGTTCCACCCCTACCCCTATCAGCAGTTTTGCATCCAGCACATCATCGATCACCCCGCCGCTGGGCTTTTCGTGGACATGGGCATGGGTAAAACCGTGATGACGCTGACCGCGTTTAACTATCTCAAGTATTATGCGTGGCAAATTCGGCGATGCCTCGTCATTGCGCCGAAAAAAGTTGCCGAGGCAACATGGCGCACCGAAATTTCAGGGTGGCAGCATCTGCGGCATCTGCGCTGCTCCGAGGTGCTGGGAACAGCTACACAACGCCGCGCCGCGATGGCAGTGGATGCCGACATCTATGTGACGAATCGGGACAATGTGCAGTGGCTCGTCAAAGAGTACGGCAAGGCGTGGCCGTTTGATATGGTCGTGCTGGATGAATCGTCATCGTTCAAAAACCATCAGGCCAAGCGATTTAAGGCCCTGCGGTCAATGCGGCCCAAAATCAAGCGCATTGTGGAATTGACCGGCACCCCCTCGCCGCACGGCTTGATGGATTTGTGGGCGCAGGTCTACTTGCTGGACGGTGGGCAGCGGCTAGGCCGCACGATCTCCGTTTACCGCGATATGTACTTTGAGCCGGACAAGCGCAGCAGGTCGCAGATATTTACTTACAAGGCCCGCCGGGGCGCGGCAGATGCCATATATGCCGCCATCAGTGATATTTGCATCAGCCTGTCCAGCGACGATTATCTGACCCTCCCTGACCGCATCTATGATGAGATACCCGTCAAGCTGGATGCCTCTGCCGCCGCCGCGTATAAGCGTTTGGAGCGGGATGCCCTGCTGCAAGTGGACGAATCGACCATCACAGCAGGCACGGCGGGAGTGCTGGCGGGCAAGCTGTTACAGCTCTGCAACGGCGCCGTGTACGATGAGGATGGCAAGGTAATCCCCGTCCATGACTGCAAGCTGGCCGCGCTGGTGGAGCTGATCGAGGGTCTGCACGGTCAACACGCCTTGCTGTTCTACTGGTTTCAGCACGACCTCGCCCGCATCCTCGCTGCCCTTGAGCCGCTGGGTCTGCGGGTGCGCGTATACAACGGCCCCGATGATGAACGCGCATGGAACGCGGGAGAGGTGGACGTTCTGCTGGCCCATCCCGTGTCCTGCTGCTACGGCCTCAACCTGCAACACGGCGGGCATCACATCATCTGGTTTGGGCTGACGTACTCGGCGGAGGTTTATTTGCAGGCGAACAAGCGGCTACACCGACAAGGGCAGACACATCCTGTTGTCATCCATTCGCTGGTCGTGCAGGGCGGGCAGGATGAGGATGCCATCGCAACGGTCATGGGCCGTGTCACCGAACAAAATCATTTGCTGGAATCCCTAAAAGCAAAAATCATCACGGCAAAGGAGGCCGTCTGACCATGACGATGAAAGAATTATCGCAACTCCATTGGCTGAACGTGGAGATTGACCGAGATAAACAACGCCTTGCAGAGCTTGAGGCCCGCGCCACATCCCCCGGTGGGCCGAATATGTCCGGGATGCCCGGTGGCGGCGGTGCGGGGTCGAATGTGGAGAGCGCGGCTCTTGAAATTGTCGAGCTGAAAGCAAGCATCGAGGCAAAGATCATCCGCTGTGCCACAGAACGGGCGCGGCTCATCGGCTATATTGATGCGGTGCCCGACAGCCGTATGCGCGAGATTATGTACTTGCGTTTCGTGGACGGTCTGCCGTGGGCGCAGGTGGGCGCGAGTATGGGGTACACGGGCGACGGTGTGCGCAAGGCTTGCAAGCGCTATATTGATGAGAGCGCGGCCTAAAATCACGAAAACAGCGGACAAAAGCGGATTTTTTTTAAGAAACTGTCCGTTTTTGTCCGCCGTGTCGGTTGTATTCTAATCGCTATTATTATATTATTACATTGCGGGTTTAGGGCGAGGGAGTTCTGGGCGCTCCCTCGCTCGTGCTTTCCCCGCTGTCACCTCCAAACGCCGCTGCGTGAATAAGCGCGGCGGCGTTCGTGTTTGCGCCGAGGTGGCAAAAGCCCTATACGCTGGGTGCGCCTCTCACGCCCGGCGCTGTGCAGGCCCTTGACCCCTGCACTAAATTTGCCGCGATAGCCACAGGGCGCTGCGCTCCCAAAAGCGCGGTAGGGTGCGAGGCCCTTACGCGGTGCCATTAGGCCATTGCCGCCGTCCGGCCATTGCGGCGGCACAAGTGATCTGCACCTCCCCAGTGATGGCAAATTGCGGTTTGCAATCCATTCACGCGGTTCCACCGCTGGCGGTTTCCGATCAGTGGCCTATATTATATCGCACAGTAGAGCATTGGTAGCTCGGCAGGTTCATACCCTGCAGGTAGCTGGTTCGATTCCAGCCTGTGCAGCCATGCGAGGCTTGAGGGCATTTCACCTCGCGGCGCGTCCACGGCAAAACGGGCTTTTTCTCCTTTCCCCGTATGACGCGCCTAATTTTGGAATCGCGGCGTATTTCTACGGAGTGCGCCTGATTTTGGTTATTATCGCGGTTCGCCGCGAGGGCCGACGACGGTACTGCCGCCGTTGACTTGCCCCTATATTACGCGCCACAGTGTCACAACTGCGGCGCATTTTTATTGCTTTCCCGGAGGTCTACGGTGTACCGCACAGAGCGCAATTACGAAAATCTCAATAAGGGCATTTTCCCCGGCGCTGGGCGGTTCGACATCCCCATCCTGCAGCCCGAATTGACTACGGCTGAAAACTGGATAAGTTTCAACTACGCCAAAGGGTGCGAGGAGCCGTCAGAGCATGGCGTTCACTTTTTCGTTGACGATTACCAGTTCAACCGAATCTGGGCGCATCCTGACAACTACCTCGGCATGATGGCTCGGTTCGATACCGTATGCACCCCCGATTTCAGCACATATACAGATTTCCCCCGCATAATTCAAATTTACAACCATTACCGCAAGCACTGGCTGGGTGCCTATTGGCAAGCCCACGGCATCAAGGTCATTCCGACCATCTCATGGAGTACGCCGGACAGCTTTGCATGGTGCTTTGACGGTGAGCCGATAGGCGGCGCGGTGGCCGTGTCGAGTGTCGGCACACAGGCAAGCCCCGAATCGGCAGACCTGTTCATGACCGGGTACAATGAGATGCTGCGGCGTTTACAGCCCGCGCAGATCATCTTCTACGGCAAAGTGCCCGCCGGGTGTGAGGGAAACATTTTTCACGTTACAGCGTTTCAGGAAAAACTCAAAGCGCGTGTAAAGGGCAAAAAAGAGCCCTGCAATGTACAGGAGGGTGGCGCATAATGGGCGGTAGAGGCTCCAGCAGCATCCGTGGCAGCGGCGCTGCGAGTTTAGGCGCATTAAAAACGCAAGAAAAAAAGCTTGATGCGCAAGTCGATAAACTGAAAAACAAGCTGGCAGATTACGCATCGAAATATCGTGTGTGGGAATTGCCGCAAGAATATTATGACACGCAAAGAAAAAGACAGGCGCTTGAGGAAAAACGACGAGCAATCACCAACAAGATAGTGGAAGAGGTCAAAAAACAAAGTGCCGCTGAAAGAGTTGTTGAAAAAACAAGTGGAAAAGCATTTGTAAATTCTTTTGGAGAAGCCACAAAAAGAGAAATCACTACAACAACGTACAAAAATAGCCAAGCAAAGCTCAGCAAGGAAATCATGGGGATTGTCGGTGGCGCGGCCAAAAGCAAAAAAGGGCATCCCGGATGACGGATTCGCAAATTTAATACACTAAGCGCTGAAATATCAAAACTGACATTGCGGCGCTTTTTATTTACAAAATCAGTGCATAGCGCTATAATGGAGGTTGAACATGGGCGGCAGAGGCGGTAAAGGCAATGTCAATGGTTTTATCGATTGGTTGAGCAAAGAGGGCAAGGGCGGCGGTGCGCCGCGCCCGCTTGATATTTCCAAGTTTGGCAATATGACCCTTGAGGATGCAGAACGCCGCATCCGCAATCTGAAACACGAGGAGCTTTTCGTTTTTGACAAAGACGGTAAGCTGATCGAGGCATATAAGGGCAACGCAACATCTGTATCGTTCCCGATGTCTGTTTTGGATTATAAGGGCGCAACCGTCACGCACGGCCATCCCAAAGGCGCGGCTGATTTTGGCGGCACGTTCTCTTTTGCCGATGTCAAAAATATGCTTGAGTCCAAATGGGCAGAGCATCGCGCCACGGCCAGCGGTCAGGGCGAGATGAACTACATCCTGCGTAAAGGGCAGGGCGCAAAGCCGAAAGCCTTTTACAACCAGATCAACCGGGATTATAAGCAGATTGAGCGTTATTTGTCTGACCGTTACACAAAAGCGTATGATGACGCGCTCAAAGACGGCAAGAGCAAACAAGCCGCTATGCACATGGCTCGTCAGATGGCCGTTGGCTACCTCAACGATTACTGGCGGCGCACGGCCCCTAAGTTCGGCTATGAGTTCATCACCCGCAAAAAGGATTACACATACAACCGCTAATTTCGATGAATTGAGAGGAGATTCGATATGGCAAAACAGAGAGTTATTGAAACCGACGGCGACTTTTTTGACAATCTGCGCGACATGGAGCGCCGCATCTTGACCGAGCGGGGCGACACTGAGGCACTTGCCATTCTCGATGCCGAGGATGCCGAGATGGATGCCGAAGATGACGCAGACGATGAATAAAGCCATCACAAAGTAACTGAATATCCCCTTTAGCACTCGACGCTGAAATGCGCCGGGTGCTTTTTTTATTTTTACCGATAGGAGGTGGCAGCAGATGCCCGAAAATACCGAGGCTATGCCGGAGATCAGCGCAAGCCCCGCGCCGCAAGACGCGAAGCCCGCCGACACCGGCGAAAAAAAGCAGAAAAAGCCTCGCAATACATCCGGGATGAAACCGCCACTGAATCAACTGCCCCCGGAGGAGGCGTTCGCCATCCGCTCTAAGGGCGGCAAGGCGGCGGCAAAAAAGCGCCGGGAGGAGAAGCTAGTAAAAGATGCCCTGCTGAACCTGCTGACGAAACCTCAGCACAAGAAAAAGGGCGGCAAGGCCCACTACAAGGCCAGCGCCGAGCTGACAAGCTATGATGACGTGTTCTCCGAGAACACGACCCTCATGGTGCAGATGCTCATTCCCCTTATCCAGTCAGCCATCAACGGCAACATTGAATCCCTGTTCGCCATTTTGCGCGTTCTGGGGCAGGAACCGGGCACCCCCGGTCAGTTTGGCGTTGACGAGTTTACCCCGCCTGAGCCGCCCACAGAGGGCGCAGGCGGCCCCGGCAAGACTGAACCCGCCAGCGACCCTAATGCGGTGCGCATCCACCTGATACGCGGCGAGAAGCCCGCCCCCATGGCTGAGGGCGATGCCCCGGCAGCGGAGCAAGCCAACGCCGATCAGGCAAACGCGGCTACACCCGTCACGACCCCTGCCGATGGGGAGGCGATGCCCGATGCCTGATGTTTACATCGAAGATGTCATCGCGCCCAACTATGACGAACTTCTGGATGATGTTCTCGATCATCGGCACTCGCAATATCTCCTCAAGGGCGGGCGCGGTTCGCTGAAATCGTCCTTTATCGGCTTTGCTATCCCGATGATTATGGTTCAGCCGGGAAACGAGGCTTGCAATGCGGTCATATTCCGTAAGACCGCCAACACCCTGCGCGATTCTGTTTACAGCCAGATGGTCTTTGCCCTTGACAAACTGGGCCTTGACAGCGAATTTATCTGTCATGTTTCCCCCATGAGCATTACCCGGAAAAGCACCGGGCAGACGATTCTCTTTCGCGGTCTTGATGACCCGATGAAGCTGAAATCGTTGAAATTCCCCAAAGGGTACTGCGCCATCACATGGTTTGAAGAAGCGGACACGTTCGATGGGATGAAAGAAATCCGAAATGTGTTGCAGTCAACCAACCGTGGCGGCTCTAAATTTTGGAATTTCATGTCGTTCAACCCGCCCATCACCCTGAACAACTTTATGAATCAGGAGGCGCTTGTCCAGCGTCCTGATAGGCTGGTACATTCCAGCACTTATCTGACCGTGCCGCCTGAATGGCTCGGTCAGATGTTCTTTGATGACGCGGAACTGCTGCGGCAGACCAACCCCCGCGCCTATGAGCATGAGTATCTGGGCATCCCCACGGGCACGGGTGGCGAGGTGTTCAGCAACCTTGAGCTGCGCGAAATCACCGATGCCGAAATAGCATCGTTTGATTATATCTATGAGGGCATCGACTGGGGCTGGTATCCTGACCCCAACCATTGGAGCAAGATGTGCTACCGCCCCTCGCAGATGACGCTCTATATTTTCGATGAACTGCGCTGCAACAAAACCCCGAATGAGGTTTTCTGGCAACGCTTGCAGAAAGAAAAGAACGTCACATCGCAAGACCTCATTATTGCAGATAGCGCCGAACCGAAGTCCATTGCGGACTTAAAAGCCTACGGCGCATCTATCCGCCCCACTGAAAAGGGGCCGGATTCCGTGCGGTACAGCATGAAATGGCTGCAATCGCTCGTGAAAATCGTCGTTGACCCCAACCGATGCCCGGAAACGGCGCGAGAGTTTGCCGAGTATGAGTACGAGCGCACCAAAGACGATGAACTGACCGGGCAATACCCCGATAAGGACAACCACAGCATTGACAGTGTGCGGTACGCGCTCAATCCAATTTGGAAACGGCGCGGCCTGTGAGGTACAGCCCATGTCTATTTTTTCAAGTATCTATACCATGATAAGGCAGGTGTTAGGCAGAGTGATTCCGTATCAGAATATCCAGCAGGTGGAGCATATCGACACCCCGCTGTCGCAGGAGATGCAGATTGCCCTTGAAGCGTGGCACCGGGCCTATCTGGACAAGCCTAATTACAAGGGCGATCAGGTCAAAACCCTCAACATTCCTGCGTTCATCGCGTCCGAGATTTCCCGTCAGGTCACGCTTGAATTTAAGTGGAGCATCACGGCGGGCAAGGATGACAGCACAGGCGAGGACATCACCAACCCGCGCTCGGAGTTTCTGAGCAAAGAATTTGAAAAACTGGCTACACAATTACGGAGCAAAACCGAGATCGGATGCGCGGCGGGCGGTATGACGATAAAGCCGTATGTCCGTGATGGGCATATCTATTTCGACTATACCCCCGACTGGGATTTATACCCCATCGCTTTCGGAGATGACAGCGACCTATCCGATGTCGTTTTCCGCGATATGTTCAGCGAGGGCAAGACCTACTATTCCCGCCTTGAGCGGCACACCGTCGAGGGCGATAGAATCAAAATCACTCAGCGGGCCTTTAAGTCCAGTTCCCGCGATGCTCTCGGCAAAGAGATTGCGCTGACAGAAGTACCGCAATGGAAAGACCTCAAGCCCGTGGTTTACGTCAACAATGTGGATGGGCAGCTTTTCGGATGGTTCCGCGTGGCATCGGCAAACACCGTTGACCCGCTCTCCCCTATGGGCGTGGCAGTATTTGCCAAGAGCATGGACACCATCAAAGAGGCCGATACCCAGTACAGCCGCCTGCTGTGGGAATTTGAGGGCGGTGAAATGGCTGTTGACGTTGACCCGATGGCCCTGCGGCCCATCGACGGCGTTATGCGCAACGGCGCAAAGGCTATGGACACCCCCAAGCTGAACAAGCGCCTGTTCCGCGCGGTCGATCTGGGCACCGATGAAACCTACCATGTTTTTGCCCCGACGCTGCGTGACAATTCCCTTGTAGCTGGTCTGAACCAAATCTTGATGAAGATTGAAGATCAGTCCGGGCTTGCCCGTGGCACCCTCTCTGATGCCAACACAGAGGCCCGCACGGCCACTGAGTTGACTATCTTGCGCAATCGCACCTATACCACCATCGCCGACAACCAGCAAGCCCTTGAGCGGGCGTTGCGCGAGGTCGTGCGGGCAATGGACAAATACGCCGACCTGTACAACCTCGCCCCGGCTGGCGAATATGAGGTGTCGTTCGATTGGGATGATTCCGTTATCGCCGACACCGAAACCCAGTTGCAGCAGCGGCTCCTCATGCTCAACAACGGCATGATGAGTAAAATTGAGATGCGTATGTGGTTTTTTGGTGAAACCCGCGCACAGGCTGAAAAAGCCTTGCAGGAAGTCCAGCAGGAAAAAGTCAGCGAAATGCAGGCCGCTATGGCTATCCAGCAGCCCAACCCCGACCAGAGCGATGTCACCGTTCCCCCGGATGATGGCGGCAATGCCGATCAGGGCGGGGGCAACCCGGCTACACCGTTTGGAAATGGCCCCGGCGAGGAGTGATGACCCGTGCTGACCCAGAAAGAGCTTGATGCCGCCGTCCGCAAGATGATTGCGAATCTGGATGAGGTCAATCTGTATTTCATCCAGAAAATAGCGGCGCAAATAAAGAAAATCGGCGAGATGAACCCCACCAGCATACACCGCTATACGGTCATGCTGGAAATGGGTGCAGACATCGCCGATATTTCCGGTAAGCTCCAAGCCGCAACCCGGCTGACACAGCAGCAGATGGCCGTTGTGTACAACGCCGCCTTGCAGGACAACTTTACCGACCCGCGATTCAAAGCCGCGCTGGCGGCGCATCCGCTGCCCCGCGAGGAGAATCAGCGGCTCATACAGTACACGCGCAACATCGCCGCGCAGACATCCGGGGCGCTGCAAAACCTGTCCAACACCACGGCCGTATCCGTGCCCTACCAACAGGCCATAGATAAGGCCATTTTGAGTGTGTCCACCGGCATGACCGACTACAAATCGGCTATGCGGCAGACCATCAAAGATATAGGCTGGGCGGGGATGCAGGTGCAGTATGCAAGCGGCTATCACCGCCGCCTTGATACAGCCGCCCGCCAGAACATCATTGACGGGGCCTGTCAGATCGCCCAGCACAGCGCCGACGAAATCGGCAAGGCGCTGGGCTATGATGCCGTGGAACTGTCCGCGCATCTCAACAGTGCCCCCGACCATGAGCCTGTGCAGGGTCATGTTTTCCTGCTGGCCGAATACGCCAAAATGCAGGCGGGCATGGCCTGCGTGGACGTGGACGGTCATCACTTTGCAGGATTCAAGCGCCCTATCGGCGAGTGGAACTGCGGGCACTTTGCCGCACCGTTCAGCACCGAATATTCGGTGCGCAAATACTCCGACCATCAACTGGCGGCATGGATAACGTCAAACCATGCAGGCGTGACTATCGGCAACAAAGAGGGCCTGACCCTCTATCAGTGTTCGCAGATGATGCGAAAAATTGAAACCGATACCCGCCGCTGGAAAGACGTTGCCATTGCGGCACGGGCGGCAGACGATGATGACCTGCGCCGTGAGGCACAGCAGCACATCAACGCTCTAAGCGCCCGATATAATCTCATCGCCAAGCAGTCCGGGCTGTCACAACGCCGTGACCGCATGGCAGTGGATGGCTTTAAGGCCATAAAAGTAAGCGCCTGAAACGGCGCTTTTTCTGTGTTATCACGCCGTTTTGGCTGATAAATAAATACCCGGCATTGCAGGGAAATAAATGCGATGGCGCGACGTGCGCGGAGTGGCCGCGCGATTATAAGCTAAATCAATCGCGGCGAAAGGACAATCTTATGGAATTGCTCAAAAATCTGTTTTCCGAGGGCGAGGCACTGACCTACGACCAGTTGACCGAGAAGATCAGCACGGCGGGCCTGAAACTCGCCAATATCGCGGACGGTTCCTACGTCAGCCGCGATAAGATGGATTCCAAGGTCAAGGGCTTGCAGGGTCAGATTTCGGACTTGCAGGGGCAGGTCAAGCAGCGCGATACCGACATGGCCGAGTTGCAGACCAAACTTGCCGCCGCACAGACCGATGCCGACAAGCTGTCTGCCGTTCAGGCTGACCTCGCCAATCTGCGCCAGCAGCGCGAGGATGACGGCAAGGCATGGCAGCAGAAAATCGACGCGCAGGCGTATGAGTTCGCTGTCCGTGAAAAGGCAAACGAGGTCAAATTCACCTCCACCGCTGCGAAAAAGCAGTTTATCGCGGATGCCATTGCCAAGCAGTTTAAGCGCGGCGATGATGGCAAGATGCAGGGTTACGATGAGTTTCTGACCCAGTACAAGGCCGACGACCCCGGCAGTTTTGTCGTTGACGAACCTGCCCCGGCCAAGAAAGGCCCGTCTATCACCGTTCCGGCAAAGCCCGATGGGGGCACACACAAAATGAGCTTGTCCGAACAGATGGCGGCAGCAAATGCCGACCCTAACTTCGTGCCCGATTTCGACTAATCGAGCTACACCAACCGAACCCCTAAAAATTCAACAGGAGGCATAACCACATGGCAATCTTTGATTCCAAAAACTTCAATGGTAACGTGTTCAAGCAGTATGTTGACCGCGTTCCCAACCTGAACCGCAATGAGCTGATTAAGTCCCGCGCCATCAAAAAGCGTCAGGACATCGCGCAGTCCATGAGCGATCAGGTCGGTGGCAATTTCGTCACCATTCCTCTGCGCGGCATCATCAGCGGCACCGCCCCTCAGAACTACGACGGTTCCACCAACATCACCGCCACCAACACCAAGACCTTCTCTCACTCCCGCGTTGTCGTGGGCCGCGCACAGGCATGGACTGAGCGTGATTTTTCCTACGACATCACCGGCGGCGAGGACTTCCTTGCCAATGTCGCCGCGCAGATTGGCGAGTATTGGGATGAAGTCGATCAGTCCACCATCATCAAGATTCTGACCGGCATCTTCGCTATGAAAGATGCTGAGGGCCTGAAGTTTGTCCGTGAGCACACCTTCGATGTCACGGGCAAGACCAACTCCGAGGGCGCTCTGGGCCTGATGGACGGTACCACCCTGAACACCGCTATGCAGCGTGCTTGCGGTGACAACAAGGGCGCGTTCAGCCTCGCCATCATGCACTCCGCCATCGCTACCGGCCTTGAGAACCTCAAGCTGCTGGCGTACATGAAGTACACCGACAAGGACGGCATCGAGCGTGAGCTGCAGATCGGCACCCTGAATGGTCGCACCGTTCTGGTCGATGACACCATGCCCGCCGTGGAAACCGTCACCACCCCGGAGGTGCTGGGTGCTTACACCATCACCATCGGCACCGCTGGCGTGGCTGGCGACACCATCACTGTGGACGGTCAGACCTATGCCCTCGGCGCTTCCACCTCCACCGCCAACAAGACCCTCAAGGCTGGCGACGCCGCCACCGAGGCGCAGGCTCTCAAGACCGTGCTGACCGCTCAGTACGATGGCCGCTTTGCCGTTTCCGTGTCTGCCGGTGTCGTCACCCTCAAGCAGATTTTCGGCGGTGAGGGCGCTCTGCCCGTCGTGTCCGTGACCGGCACTCTCAAGGCTACCGCCGCACAGACCGTTGCCGGTGTGGCTAAGGTGTCTCAGGTTCGTTACACTACCTACGTTCTGGGCGACGGCGCTATCGAGTACACCGACTGCGGCGCTAAGGTGCCCTACGAGATGGATCGCAACCCGTCCGCAAACGGCGGCGAGGACACCCTCTATGGCCGTCAGCGCAAGTGCTTTGCTCCCTATGGCATCAACTTCACCAAGACCCACATGGCATCCCTGTCCCCCACCGATGAAGAGCTGGAGAACGGCGAAAACTGGGAACTGGTGAACTCCAACGAGGCCGAGGGCAAGCAGTACATCGCCCGCAAGGCCATCCCCATCGCCCGCATCCTGTCCCTGGCCTGATTTCGAGCCGCTTAGGAGGTTTACACATGGCACACGATATGTACCTCACCTTTGACGAGTACAAGGGTTTAGGCGGCACCGTTGATGCCGCTGCGTGGCCTCCGCTGGAATGTGCTTGCAGAAAACGCATTGACCGCTTGACGGATTCCCGTGTCCAGAACATGGCCGAGATTCCGAGAGCGGTCAAGCTCTGCGTTTTTGCGCTGGCGCAAATGGAGAGCGTCGTTGGCTCCGTGGCACAGGTCACATCGCCCACGGTCACATCATTCAACACGGATGGCTACACTGAAAACCACGGGAATGTGCCGAACGCCGAGGAGGCAGCCAAGCAGATGAACGCCATTGCGGCGGATATGCTGTACGGCGAGCTGGACGATTACGGCGTTCCCCTGCTGTATAGAGGAGTGCGGTAAAATGCAGCTTTGCAATGACACCATCACCCTATACAACCGGCGTTTCGACCCGGAGGATGATTGCGACGTTTACGAGCGCACCATCATCCGGGGCGTTCACTGGTTCAACTCCGATGCGACCACTGTTGACAGCACCGGGCTGAAAGCGGCAAACAAGGTCACAATTCGCATCCCCACGGATGCGAATTTCGGCGGCAAGGCTTATCTGCCCCCTAAGCAGTACGCTGCCACTGATGACCCCGCTGCCGCTTTCACACTGGCCGCTGGCGATCTTGTGGTTTTGGGCATCGGCGCTGAGGGCCTGCGCCCAGCCGCCATCCATGACACCTACTCTGAGGCCGCAACCATCCTGCAGGTCACGGACAACCGCCGCGCCCCGCAGGCGCGGCATTGGAAAGTCGTAGGTGCATGATGTCGCTTACGCTCAAAGTCAATTTCGATTGGGGCGGCGCGGCGGCGCTGCTGGCATCCCGAAACCTTGAAAAAGGCGGGTTGGTGCAGCAGGCCATCGACAATGCCTTTATCCGTTGGTGCGAGGATTACACCCCCGCCGACACCTTTATGCTGGCGAAAAGCCCCTATGCCGCATCGAACATCGGCTCTGGCCTAATTGTTTACCCCGGCCCTTATGCGCACTATATGTACATGGGTGAGGTCTACGGGCCTAACATCCCGGTCTTTGACGATGACAGCGGCATCCCGACACGCTATTTTTCCCGCCCCGGCGAGAAGAAAAAGCCCACGGGCAGGGCTATCCAGTATAAAACCGACAAAAATGCACTGGCCGGGCCGTTCTGGGTAGAACGGATGAAAGCCGACCACGCACAGGACATCTTGCAGGAGGCGAAAAATGTCGCAGGTATCAAATAGCATTGACGGTCTGCGGCAGTGGTTCCGGCAGTGCCCGTTATTGTCGAAAAATAACCGTTTTGGTGCTGACTATCTGGGCGAGAATCCCACCGAGTACGCCATCTACGCATCGCCGTCCACGCTGAAATACCGCGAGAACGTGCTGGGCGAGAGCATTTTGGAGGACAGGCAGACACAGAACTACATTTTCGCCACGCGCGAGAATTACGGCTCCGATGTCAAGCAAAACTCCGATAACCTCGCCTTTTTCACCGGGCTTATCGCGTGGATGATTGAGCAGAACAACGCCCGAAACTTCCCCCGCATAGAGGAGGGTCGGGTTACTGCTATTGTGCCGACGCTGACGGCCTACCCGGCGCAGGTCGGCTCCGATAGTGCAAAGTACCAAATTCAAATCCAAATCACATATAGGAGGAACTAAGACATGGCAAAACTTGACCGCAATCGCGGTATGCTGTTTGTTTCTTGGACGGGTCAGCCCATCGCCGAGGCCGCCGAGGCCAGCGCGGGCAGCGTTACCGCCGCTACGTTCGGCAAGGCCGTGGGCGGTGTCAGCGGTGAGTACACTTTTGTGTACGCCACTAAGGGCACTGCATGGAAACTGAACGGCACTACCATCGATCTGGCGACCTATGGCATCACCGCCCCGACCAGCCCCACGGAAGGCATGAAGCTGGTCGTCACCTATACCGCTGCATCCTCCGGCTGGGAGGCTGTCGGTAAGGACAACGATGACCTGTCCAAAGAGCTGAACCCCGACACCGAAACCACCAAAAATGTGCTGGGTGAAACCACATTCAAGCACTCCGGCTATGAACCGGAGGTTGACGTTGACCCCTACTACATGGACCCCTCCCGCCCGATGTACGCGCATCTGCTGGACGTTGCCATGCAGGAAAAATACGGCGAAGCTGACCTGCTGGGCTATTTTGCTGAGGCGTTTTTCACCTCTGCCGACGCTGAGAAGCAGACCATGAGCGGCTACTGCTATGTGCGCCGCGCATGGATTGTGCCGCAGTCTGTTGGCGGCGACACGGCGGGCTATGCCATCCCGTACAACATCAACCCCATCGGCGCGATGGAGAAGAAGAACATCGTCTACGACATGACTACCAATCAGGCAACGATCACCGACATCGCCTGATGTGAGAGGAGGGCATCGAACCTACACAGCATTGCGAGGATTCGCGGCGAGTGGGTCGATGCCCTCTTTTTTATTTTTTGAATCGAGGTAAAAAAGCATGAACGCACACAAAAACTTGAGCGCCGTCATTGATGACGGTACTAAGGAAATCGCCATCTATAACCGCTACGACCAGCCCATTTGCAAGGTGCATATCCGCCCCAGTGACCTGTCCATCCTTGACCGTTTCAAGGAGATGGAGGACAGCTTCGATGATGTTTTCGAGCCGCTGCGCGGTATCGACATCAACGCGGACGGCAGCGGCGATTCGGATGCCGCATGGACGGCTATCAAGGCCGCTGAAAAAATTCTGCTGGACAAGCTGAACACTGTCTTTGATTCTGACGAGGTTAGTCAGATTTTCGCCAAGCGCAACGCTTTTTCCAGCGTGGGCGGCGAGTTTTTCTGCACCAAAGTCATCAATGCGCTGGGCGGCTTGATTGCCGATGCCATCAATGAGGAAACGGCTGCCTCTGAGAAACGCATGAGCAAGTATCTGAAAGATAAGCCGAAAGTGGAGGTAGTGCGCAATGATCGGGGCACTGCCGACAACTCTTGAGGTCAACGGGAAAGCATACCGTATTGACGCGGATTTTCGCAATGTGCTGGAAATCTTTGTCGCCTTTAATGACCCGGATTTAGAGGATAAGGAAAAGGCGTATATCTGCTTGCAACGGCTGTACACCGACTTTGAATCCATGCCCACCGAGGATGTGCAAGCCGCCTATGAACAGGCGGCTAAATTTTTGAGCTGTAACACGCAGGACACCGGCAAGCGCGAGAACCGCGCCCAGCTTGTGAACTGGGCCAAAGATGAACAGCTCATTTTTCCCGCCATCAACAAAGCGGCGGGCATGGAGATTCGGACACTGCCCTTTGTCCACTGGTGGACGTTCATGGGCTGGTTCCAATCCATTGACCGTGATGCCGTATGGGGCACAGTGCTGACTATCCGGCAGAAAAAATCTAAGGGCAAAAAGCTGGAATCCTACGAGAAAGAGTTTGAGAAAGAAAACCGCGAACTCTGCTCCGTAACTGTCCATGCGAAAGCCCCGACACCAGAAAATGCCCTTGCGGCGATGTTCGCAGAACTGACGAAAGGAGGCGATTAAGTCATGGCAAATACCGATGGTTCGTTGAAATTTGACACCGAACTGGATAACAGCGGTTTTGAAAAAGGCTCTGCCAAATTGGAACAGGCAGTAAACAATCTGAAAGGCTCCATCAATAGCACTGGCGCTGACATGATGAAGTCGTTCTCCGGCGTTGTCCCGATTTTGCAGGACATCGCTACCAACACCGCACAGATATACGGCGCAATGGCAGACAACGGCAACCGGGCGGCACAGGCCAATCAGACCGTGGCCGCGTCTGCCGCCGCCGCTGGACAGGCTGTCCAGCAGCAGGCACAATCGGTGCAGCAACAGGGGCAGGCCGTCCAGCAAGCCGCGCAGGCGGCACAGAGCGCGTCTGCGGCGATGTCCAACGGTGGGGCGGCAAAGACCCTTGATGCACAGTTGACGGCTACAGAGCGCTCCGCTGGGCGGCTGGACACGCAGATGCGCGGTCTTGCCGATTCCCTCGCCCGTGGGCTGAACACGGATTCTCAGTTTACCAATTTTGACATCAAAATGGGCAAGGCTGAGGAGGCTGCGCAGAACCTCAAGCAGCAGTTGATTGACCTCGGCAAGCAGAAATTCAACACCGCCGAATACGATCAACTGACGGCATCCATTCAAAAGACGGAAAGCTCCCTGTTTGGACTGTACAACCGCCGCGATGTGATGGAACAGCTCGGCGTAAAAGAAAGCTCCAAAGAATGGCAGCGCCTTACCATCCAGATTGAAAACACCGAGGCTATCCTTGACCGCTACGAGGCACAAAAGGCTAAGATGGAGGCTGACGGGTCAGCCTTTGTTTCTGGCACCGACTCTGCCGAGTGGCTGAGACAGGCACAGGCCATCCGCGATACTATCGCGCAGTTGCAGGCATATAAGGCCGAGGCCGCGCAGATGTCTTTCGATTCTCAGCTTAACGCCACCGATGCCGTCGCACAAAAACTGGACAAGCAGATCAACTCTCTGTCACAGAGCCTGCAAAACGGGCTGAAAACCCCGGCGCAGATGAACAGCTTTGCGTCCAAGTTTGACGCGGCACAGAGCGCCGCCGCCAATCTGCAAGCCCGGCTGGCATCGTTGGCCGAGGGCTTGCAGGATGTCGAGAACATGGACGGGGATGCTACACAGTCCATTGCGGGATTCAATGCTCAGGCGGAGGCGGTGCAGAACCTCCTTGACCGTTTGGAGGAGTGCCGTAATGCGGCGGCTGACCTCGGCATCGTCATCGACCCCGCCAGCACCGCCGCCGAGGCCGTGCAGAACCTCGGCACGGAAACTGAAAATGCCACGGGCAAAGCGTCTGCCGCATCCAGCGTTTTCAATTTCTTTGCAGGCGGTTTACGCAATGCCGGGAGTGCCGCCCTTACCGCCGCAAAAGGCATCGCAAAAATGGCGTGGCAGGCCGTGGCATCCGGCGTGAAAAACGCTACAAAAAATCTGGGCTTGTTCAACTCGCAATCCCGTTCCACGGGAAACTGTGTACAGGGCCTTGTAAAGCAGCTTACCAGCCTTAAAACGGTTTTGATTTCGCGCATCAAGCGAATGTTCATTTCGCAGATTTTCAGCGAGGTAGGCAACGCCATCAATGCGCTGGCAAAATTTAGCTCCGCCTTTGATAAGTCGATGTCGAACATCAAAAACAGCATGACCGGGCTATCCGCAAATATCTCGGTAGGGCTGGGCAACCTCATATCACTGGTAGAACCCGTGCTGACTCGCATAATCAACGCGATTAGCACCGCCATCACCTACCTTAACGCACTCTTTGCCCTGCTGGGCGGCAAGTCCACTATCACCGTCGCCAAAAAGCAGACCGGCTCCTATGCTGCATCGCTTGATAAGGCATCCAAGAGCGCCAAAGACCTAAATGAGCAGGTCTACGGTTTCGATGAGCTGAACAAGCGGCAGAAAAAGACCGATAGTTCTGGCGGCAGTGGCAGCGGCACGGGCGATTTGTTCGAGACTAAAAACATCGACGACATTCTCCCGCAGGCGGTAAAGGATTATCTTGACCGCCTGAAAAAAGCTATCGAGGCGGGCGACTGGTACGGCGTGGGCCAGATTCTTGCTGAGGGTCTAAACTCCGCGCTCAAAGTTGCCGACGACTGGATAAACAACACCCTGCGCCCCACCGGCGTAAAATGGGCAAACAATTTTGCGCAGATTTTTAACGGCCTCGTGGACGGCATTGACTGGAACCTGCTCGGCAAAACCGTGGGCGACGGCCTCAATGCGATAGTCGACATCGTGAACACGTTTTTCTCTGGTGTGAACTGGGTAAACCTCGGATTCAACCTCGGCGTGGGGTTACACTCCATGTTTGATACGATGGCAAACGAGGGCAAAATGTGGGGCGAAGCGGCTGCAAATATCATTTTCAACTGGTGGGTTGATACGCTCTATGGCCTTGTCTCAAACCCTACATGGTGGCAGGACATGGGTCGTTTTCTCGGTACTGCGCTTGACTCTATGGTTAAGTCCATTCACTGGGAAAATATGTTCTCTATTATCTCGCTGGGCATCAATGACATAGCGCTGGCGGTCATTCAGTTCTGCAAGAGCATTGACTGGTACGGCTGTGCAAAGGCCATCGCGGACGGTTTCGAGGCAGCGCTCCACAAAATCGACTGGAAAACCATCGGTAAGGCACTGAGCGATTTGTTCCTCGGCTTAGTCGAGGCAGCACTGGGTTTTGTTGCTGAAATCGACTGGGTATCTGTCGGTCAATCCATCGGAAAAGGACTGATGGATATGATTGGCGCAATCGACTGGGCAAGCGTCGTTGCTGCCTGCGCCGCGCTTATCATCAGCATTTTCGGCGGGCTGATTGAGCTTGTTTTGGGTGCTCTCGGCGGGGCCGCTGAGGGACTGGCCGAGGGCTTTGCAAGTATCGGCATGGACGGCGTAGCAGGTCTGTTTAAGGGCATCTCCGACGCTCTGCTGGGTATCGGCACATGGCTGAAAACGCAGCTTGTTGACCCCATCGTGAACGACATCAAGGAATTTCTCGGCATCCATAGCCCGTCTACCGTTTTTGCAGAAATCGGCATGAACCTGATACTCGGTTTGTTGCAGGGCATCTCGGAAACGTGGGGCCAGATTCCTGCGTTTTTCTCCACCGTCCTGACGGCGCTGGAATCGACAATCGGTACTGCATGGACTTCCATCAAGGAAACTGTCTCCACCGCAGCATCGAACGCATATCAGGCGGTCAGTACGGCATGGACGGCGGTTAAGACCGAAACTTCCACCGCATGGACTGCCGCCAAGCAGATCGTCAGCGATGCGTGGCAAAAGGTCAAGGCCGACACCTCGACCACCGTTGCCAACGTGCGCAGCAGTGTGGGTCAGGCGTGGAGCAATGTCAAGGCTACCACATCGACCACCTTTGCCAATGTCCAGACGACGGCTACACAGAAATTCAATGCGATGCGGGCAAGCGTTGTTTCGACGGCGAATAACATCAGAACATCGGTAGCGTCCACATGGCAGAGCGTCCAGTCTACCGCATCCAGCAAGTGGCAGTCGATCACCTCGACGGTCACAAGCAAGTGGAACGCGCTGAAATCCAGTCTGATGGCGAAATCGTCCGAATGGACGAGCATCGGCACCAATCTGGTGCAGGGCCTCAAGAGCGGCATCGAGAACGCATGGCACGCGCTGACATCAAAGGTGCAGAGCCTCGCGCAGAACCTCACCAACACGATGAAAAACGCAGTTGGCGTTCATTCTCCGTCCATCATCTGGGCTAAAATCGGCAACTACCTCGACCAAGGCTTGCTGAAAGGCTTGCGGGCCGGGGAGCCGAGTGTTCTGAGCGGCGTTGATTCTCTGGCCGACAAGATGACTGCTGGGCTGGATTTCTCCAACCTCAGCTTTAGTCTGCCGTCCATGTCGGCCATCTCCGATATGATCGCCAGTGCGGGGCAGCTTGCCATCCCCGACATCGCGGCGGGCACTGTCATTCCGTACAAAACTAAGATCGACACGTCCGGCGCGGAGATTGATGCCAGCGCCACCCTATCCGACAACTTCTCCGGCATTGACGAGCGCCTGTCCGACTTGCAGCAGGCACTTACCACCATTATCACCATTTTGCGGGCGCTCAACATCAACATTGATATGGATGCCCTTACCAAAATGATTACCCGCAAGCAAAAATCTAATCTCATTGTGTTTGGAGGTGCATAATCATGGCTGAAAAACCGCAAATGCTTGTGATAAACGGGCATGATTACACCGCCTATATCAAGCAAAAAACGGGCTTTAAGTGGAGCCGGGAAAACACCAACGACGAAAAGGCGGGTCGTGATACCGCCGAAACAATGCACACCAACGTCACATCCCATCAGCGCAAAATCGAAATCAAGATGGGGCCTATCCCGTGGGATATGGCCCAGCAGCTTGAGGCCGACTTGCAGGGCGGCGATTCTGGCGTTGAGGTGTCCTACCCTGACCTGAAAGACGGTTTCTGCAAGCGGCTGTTCTATAACACATCCGTGGATGCAGCACTGGAACGCATCGACTCGGAAACGGGCACGATTTTCCTTGATGATCTGTCTTTCAGTCTCATTTCGGTTAAGGAGGATTTGATCTAATGCAGACCCGGCCTGAAAACTGGGCGGCACTGATTGAATCCGGCAAATACCGGGTCGAATACAAATTGCAGATAGCGGGCATCGACTATGATGCCACGCATCTGCATGGTGTGCCGACCATTGAATGGGGATTGTTGAATAAACCACAAATTGGGCGTGTATGCTCGGCAGTTATGACCGCCGAGGTCATCCCCATTGATGGGGTCACGATTTCCCGGTCTGCCCCCTGCTGGGCATACTGCCGCCTCACCTCTATTGACAAGCAGACGGTCACTGACTGGATACCCAAGGGTCGCTACTATGTCAAGAGCCGCAGCAGCGCATCAACCATCGTACTGACGATGCAGGACGAGATGCTGAAATCGGGGCGCACCTACCTCGACAAAACATCGCTCGACTGGCCCGCCGCCCAAAAGGACATCGTGGCCGACATCGCCCGCATCATGGATGTGGAGGTGGACGAGCGGACAGTCATCAACGAGGGCGAGGCCTACACCGTGGAGAGCATCGACGGGGATGCGCTGATGTCTGAGGTGCTGTCGTGGATTGCGATTTGCAACGGCGGCAACTGGGTTATGAGTGACAGCGGCAAGCTGCGGCTCATTCCCCTTGCATCCCCCGCCCCGGAGGCCGAAATGGCGCAGAGCCTCGGCAGGGCGTATAAGACACTGGCCGACATCGGCAGTGCCCGCACCATTTCCCGCATCATCCTTACTGATGATGCCGAGGAGAGCTTCACCGAGGGCGACGATTCCGGCATAACGCTTACGGCTGAGTGCCCTTTTGCAAATCAGGGGGTCGTAAAAGACCTTTGCAACACCGTTGACGGTACAATGTACGGCGCTATTTACCAGCCATTTGAGGCATCCACGGCATACATTGACCCGGCGCTTGAGTTGGGCGATACTGTGGGCCTTAAAACCCGGCTGGGCGAGAAAATCCGCGCCGTGCTGTACTACATCAAAGCCAACTGCACTGTCAGCTACCCTTGCGACATTTCCGCAGGCATCGACGACGAAACCGATGACGAGTACCCCTATGAAATCGTCACGGCGGGTTCTGACGATAAGGCGGTAAAAACCAACCGCAAATACTACGGCAACAGCATCAACAAGCGGTACGGATTCCGCTCCGAAATGGACGGCGGCGGATATGCCCAGTTCAACGCTGATGGCATGGAGTTCACCGATGAAACCGGCAAAAAGTGCCTGTACTACGACAAAGAGCGCAAAACCTTTGTCATGGACGGCACCCTTGGCGCAAATGCCATCGTGTCAAACTCCCTCTATGCCGAAAATGGTATTGTATCTGAATTGACCGTTGACCGCCTTGTAACGGCGCGGCACATCCAAAAATACCTGCTGCACGACACCTCAGATGACAGCTATATTCGCATCGAGGGCGAGGTCATGCAGTTCATCTCGGCCACGCCTGCCGGTATGTACAACCGCCTGCTGACCGAGGACGGCGTAATCCTTATGACCGAGGATTATAAGTTCATCGACTGCGAGGCCAACGGCACCGCCAGCTACACCCAAGCGGTGAACCGCCACGGGGAGCTGCTGTTCTGGCAAAAGGACATCTCCGGGGCTGAAATCAACTCGGAGGGCTATCCGCTTTTGGACGGCGTTCAGGTGCTTACCACCACCGAGGACACGGGATTCCCCTGTCGCATCTATGTGTACGATGAAACCGTCATGGCCGAGTATAAATTCGGTATGTCCGGCGACGGCGAAATCCCCTACAATCCGATGCAGACATGGGGCCGTGGCACGGGCTACGGCGATAACGGCAAGGGCCGCATCGAAAAGGTCACAGACAGCTTTAAGATGGGCTATACCACCCGTAAGGGTGAAGAATTGGCCGTCACGCTGTCCGATGACGGATTTATCGATCTGCAAAAGACCCGCAAGCCGCTGCGGTTCGATTTTTCCCATATAAACGTCGATAAGACCTTTGAGGAAACAATCGACGGCAACGACACGCAGCAGTACAAGGTCACGTTCGACAACGCGGGCCGCATCGCATCCATTCAGGACGAAAACGGGCACATCACGGAGGTGGTCTGGGAATGAGCTACGACCAGAACAGCTTTTTACAGGGCCTCGCCGTGGGCAAGTCCCTGAGAGGATGGAGCAGTGGCTACGGCACGGCCACGCCTAAATGTTGGAACGACGAGGGCAACTACGATTATTTCTATATCGACTACTTGCTGCCGCTGTCCGGGCTGACGCTGGCGATGTTCCATCTGTCCACGCGCATCATGTGCAACACCGGCGAACTTGAGGCCACGGACATAGAGGCGGTGGACAGCTCCACCTATAAAATCTACTGCCCCATCTCTAAAGCAACCAATGGCTGGATTGCGGTCACAGGTTACAACAGTTCGTGGGTCAAGTACGATTCCGGGCTGTCCGTGCCTGAGTATTCGTCTATTTTCTGGCTGGACGGCAAAAGCACCTATACCCCCGGCTTTTTGGATGACGAGGGCGACCTGCCGTCAAGGCCACTTGAATCCGACACAACTTTTTCTCATTATTACTCAACGCGCCATCAAATAACCTGCGCGGACGAGGACAGCGTTCCATATCGTGAAGCCCACACCGGCGAGGACACGCTGCAAGTCAAATACAGTTAGGAGGCTTTATATGCGCGATTTATCGCAACTAAATGGACGCGCAGTTGACGCGCACGGTCATTGCCGAATAGACTACACAGACCCCTTAACGGGCAAAGTATTGGAGCGCATTGAGGGCGACAACCATGTTTTTGTAAACCAGTTTAGCACCTCTTTATTTCAATATCAGATGCCGAACGCTACCATGCTGCTTACGAGTGGCGACATCGGCCTCGACACCTCGCTCCCTTACATCCCCGGAATCCCTTGCGGATACGGTGACATTAACTCCACCGCAACGGGTATTTATCGCGGTGCATATCGAAGCACCGACAGCTTTTTGAACCGTGTGTCGTTAAATCATGTATCGAATATGTATGTTTACGACTTCCTGTCAACGCAGATACCGCGAAAAATAAACTATGTCGGTTTAACAGGGCAGCACGGGTCGGGCGCTTCTTATGCACCATTTATGTACAAGTGGACAAGAGCCGACTGGCGCGGAATGTTTGACATCAAGGAGAATGTTCTCTATTACGGCGCGGATGTGTCGTTGTCATCCGATGTTGGCGGCACCGGCACAATCCGCATCAAAATGCGGCATAATGTACCCGATGGAACCGAGAAAGTCATCGACCTATTTGACTTATGCGATAGACCCGATAATAGTCAATACCAAAATATTGACAAGCCTAATCCCGATAAATCGTACAACCGCACTAGTAAAGGATACTACGCCATTTGGGGCTATGACCCAGATAACAAACATCTGTGCTTAAAGCTCACTCGATACTCCGCAATTTATCGTACAGAGTATTATAACAATTCTACCCATTACTTTTATGTTTGGGGCTATCGTGATGACATTTGGGTTTTTGATGAAGAAGGTACTCAAGTCATTAACCACTATACCCACGCATGGCAAACCGACAATGAAGTAACGGGGTCAAGTTGGCAGTGGTATTACGGTTTTTGGAGCGGTCACGGTTATATGCTGCTCAAAAACGAAACCCTTATCGGCATATCCAACATGTCCCAAACCTATAGCTACGGTGGACGCGAGGATGGAAATCTGTACATCCATAAGTACGATATTGCTTTGGGCGATAAAAGCTGCGACCAAACGGAACTATTAAGTTCCGAATACCTAACCCTGTATGGCGATAGAGCCTACTACTATGGGCAGTATTTTTGGGGACAAGGGCAGTACAGTCCCTATCAATGGACGCAGCCCACATTCATGCGCATGGGGCCGATGTACGATTCCGAAAACGACCAAATTTACAGTTACAATGCAGGCGGCGCAAATTATCGCAGTGCTTACGGGTTAATTGAGGTAGGACAAACAAACATCTTCAAAAAACTCTGGAACTATCGCGATTCCAGTAGCAGCGAGAATTACACAGGACAGCCACTCGTCCCGTTTGCCTACACAGCGTATAAGCTGCCGAGCGATGCGCCGGAGCGGCCTGAAAACTCGGCTGTGACTATCGCATACGGCTTGACCATCAACTGGTAAAGGAGGGATGATTCATGGCTGATACAAAAATCAGCGAATTGGCGACCAACACCGAGCTGGACGATAAAGATTTTCTTCCCTGCGTTTCCAGCGGCACGACCAAAAAGGTGCTGTTGTCTACCATCCGCGCCTTTTTCAAGCGGACATTCGACAATGACTATGCGGAGGCATCTCATGCCCACCGCTACCTGTCGGACGGCACCCGCAAAATCAATATGCCGGACAGCCTGAAAAAAGACGGCGTTATCGCCCTGCTGGCTGACCTCGTGGCCTCCGGCATCTCGTATGACCGCACCGTTGGCAAGCTGCTGCAAAGCGAGAACGTGCAGGCGGCGATTGATGAACTGGCGAACAAGTCCAGCACATCGGACGGCAACATCACTAAGGCCGAGAACGCTATCTCGAACCTCACAACCGCCTGCGAGGGGTTCGAGGAGGACATCGGCACCTTGCAGGAACACGCCGCCGACACCAAAGGCAACCCGCACAAAATCACCCCCGCGCTTATCAAGGCCGTGGCCTCGGACACCGTGGGCAAGGCGGGCGGCGTGGCAGGGCTGGACAGCAAGACCGGGCAGGTGCCCGATGCACAGCTCCCCGCTTACGTCAGCGGCATAACGGTGCAGTTTTCTAACGGTACTGTGCAATTCAACATTGCAAAGTCGAAATAAATCATAGGAGGACAATTTTATGCGTTGTGTCAACACCAAACCCGTAGGCACTGACCCTAAGACCGGCAAGCAGTTGGTCGAGGCGATGATTATTGCCGACACGGAACCCGAAACCCTGCCCACCACCGGCGAGGGCATTATCGGCATGAGCGAGAGCGAGGTTTTCGCCCCGTTCAGCCTGATCTATGTGCTGGCCGAGGATGCCAAGCACAAAATCTACATCGCCGGTGAAACGGGTCAGTTCATCGGCCAGTAAGGAGGCGGCATCATGCAACTTTCTGATGTAGTGCGCATCGCCCTCATTTTCAGTGAGGACGCTAAACGCTATGCAAAAAAGCTGGCCGGGAACATCGACCTGAGCGGCAAGGCCGACAAGAAAAAGCCCAGCAAAGCGGGCAACCTTGCGGCTCTGGATGCCAACGGCAACCTCGCGGACAGCGGCAAGGCCGGGGCCAATGTGGCCGTCAAGGCCAAGCCCGGCAAAGCGGGAAACCTCGCCGCGCTGACGGCTGACGGCTCCTTGTCCGATTCCGGGATTGACCCGGCAACCAAAGCCGACCTGCAGGACGGCAAGACCAAAACCGCCCAGATGGCAAAGTCGTTCACGTTCGATAAAACGACTGTCAAATTCAACTACTAATCGGAGGTGCAACACCTATGGCAAACAAAGTTTTTATCGACAACATCCTTGACCCCGCAACCGGCGATCAGGGCTTTTTCCTCGGCATGAACACCGACCAGTGCTACCCCGGCATGGATTTGAGCCTGAAGTTCGCGGAGGAAATCAAGGGCTACACCAGTGTGTGGAAGTGGATTCAGGCCCGCATCAAGGCTGGGAACTTCTATGGCATCCATGTGGGTGACTATATCCCGTTTAACTGCACGAACAGCGCCAAGACCCGCATCGTTGCTGTCGTGGCGGGCATCGACACCTACTACAAGTACGGCGATCAGCAGGTCGGGCACCACATCGACTTTATCTCCAAAGATCTGTGGCCGACGTACATTCAGTACAACCTCGCCAACTTCAACAACGGTCTGATTCCCGTGGAAAAGCTGTCCGGCGATGGCAGTAAGACCGAGTTTGTGCTGACGAAACAGATGGACAGCATCGACAACATCATCGTGGGCAGCGATCAGGTCACGGGTTACACCTATGATGCCTCCACTTTTACCGTCACATTCGACGAGGCCCCCGCCGCTGGCACAAACAACATCACTGTGACCGGCAAGGGTGACAAGCACCCGTGGCTGTGTTCCCATCTGTATGCGTTCCTGAACTCCCTCAAGATGCAGGTGCCCAACGGCACGGGCAAAGACCCCGCCGTTAAGCAGGTGGATTACACTCAGGGCGGCGTGTACTACTTCCTGCCCGCCGAACTCAAGGCTGTTATTGCCAACAAACGCGCCTTGCTGGGCGAGCGCTACTCGGCCAGCGGTCTGCTGAACAACGACAATAGCTGGTCGTGGACGAACCTCGGCAATCTGTGGGTGCCTACCGAGATGGAAGTCTGCGGCAGTGGCGTTTGGGGCGGCATTGGCTATTCCAATGGCGGCTATGTTCAGTACCCCATCTTTGCCCACAACATGAACCGTGTCAAGGGCCTCGGTGATGGTGGTGGCCGTGGCAGCTGGTGGGAGCTTACCCCTTACTCCGGCAACTCCTCCGACTTCTGCTATGTGACCGGCTACGGCAGTGCGGACAGCGACTACGCCTCCAGCACGTGGCTGTCCGCGCCCGTCTGCTTCCGAATCTCGTAAATCTCCTACTAATATCCCCGCGCCCCTTGTGGGCGCGGCATCAGGTGAACCATGAGTAACGTATTATCCCGATTCCGCAGCATCTCCGAAATGGAGTTTTACAAAAACGCCACTGAATTGCGCTGTGCCCTTTCCGGCTTTGTGATGCAGGAAAAGTACATTCCCAAAAAGTGGCGACCCATTCTCGCCTATCCTACCGTGAATCTGCTGAACACGATGATGGAACACATCATCGCCGCGAACGGTATCTATCCGTACAGTGGCGGCAAACTTGACCACGAGCTTTTGCACCGCCGCAAGGAACTGCAGGCGCAAGCTGTGGCCGACTGTGAGGCCCTGTTTGATCGCTTGCAATTCATCATGGATGAGTTTCATTTTTCCCGGCTGAACACAGGGCTTGACATGGGCATTGCACCACAAAAGGAACTGCCCGCGCAGTTGGTTTACATTGGCACCCTGTTAGAGCGTGAGGAAACGCTGTTGAAAGACTGGCGGCATAATACGAAATTCCCGGACACCGCAAAATTCAAACCGAAAGCATCCCTGCCGAACGGGGATGCCCGGTATCAGACACCGGCGCAGGCTGCCTACACACCCAAGGCGCCGCCTGCGGCACCTGCTGCGAATGATTCAAGCGTGATGGCCGCACAGGCAATGGGGATGAACCATCATCATTATCCCCATTGACCGCCATCGGGTCGATAGCTGTATAAAAGAGCCGTAACAACTGGTGGGAGCTTACCCCTAACTCCGGCAACTCCTCCAACTTCTGCAATGTGAACAACAACGGCAATGCGAACAACAACAACGCCTCCAACACGTGGCTGTCCGCGCCCGTCTGATTCCAACGAGAATCCTCGGCCAGTATTAAAGTAGGTCTGCCGGGCTAATCAATAGGCAGACCGAAATCCGAGCCTTATCATCATTGGAAGGAGTTATCGACCCTCCCGCAGTAGCGGGTAAATAAGTATCTTGACGCGATCAGCCGGACGCTTCTTGCATGGCCCGCAACGGCGACAACAGGCTAAACTACCGTGCGCCACACGGCAGATGGCCGAGTATCGGGTTTCATGGCTGTTATCGCAAAGAAGTACACAACAGCGCCCCTACAATAACACTTTGCGAGGTACATTCCGAGATGACATCACAAGAGCGGCACGAGGCCCGCTATCAGCGCCGTAAGGCGGCACGGCAGGCCAAGCACCGCGCACGAATAGCACAGTACGATAATTTTGACCGGATGGCAGATGTATCCTCGCTGGTCGATGCCAACTATAACGCCCGCAAAGGCGTTATGTGGAAAGCCAGCGTTGCCCGATACAATGCCCGCTATTTCAAAAATTCAATTAAAATCCACAAAACCCTCATGCGCGGTGGCGACACCCGCAGAGGGTTTTATCATTTTGGGATTGTGGAGCGCGGCAAAAAGCGGGCTATCCACAGTCTGCACTACTCTGAGCGCGTTGTGCGGCGGTCTGCCTGCACAAATGCTCTGGTGCCGATTCTGTCCAGTAACTTGATATACGATAACGGCGCAAGCCTTGAGGGTAAGGGCATCAGCTTTGCAGTCAAACGGTGCGCTGTGCATCTGCATGAGTTCTACCGCGAAACAGGCGGCAATGACGGATACATCCTGCTCATCGACTACCGCGCCTTTTTCGACAACATCAATCTGGATAATCTCAAGCGCAATGTGATTGACCGCCATATCCTCGATCAGCGGCTCAATGCTCTGGCGAAAAATTTTGTTGACGCGCCGAATCTTGAACGCATCAAATACGGCCAGCCGACAAAAGAAACCGGTCTGTATATCGGCCCGGAGGACAGCCAGATTTTTGCCATCGCCTACCCAAACAGCATCGACCACACCATCAAAGACCAATGGCGGCAGCGGTGGTTCGCCCGCTATATGGACGATTCCTACATCATCAACAAATCGAAAGAACTGCTGATAGAATTTCGCCGCCTGCTGTTTGGGCTGTTCGCCGAAAAGGGCATTATCCCGAACCCCAAAAAGACGCAGATAGTCAAGCTGCGCCGTGGATTTACCTATCTGAAAACCAAATTCACCCTGTTACCCAATGGCAAGGTTTTACAGCAGCCTTGCCGTGAGAGTGTTATCCGGGAGCGCCGCAAAATCAAGAAGTTTTTCAACTTCCTGCAGGCGGGGCTTATGACGATGGAACAGATTCTCACCTCTTATATGTCGTGGCGCGGGTCGCTTGTGAAAAAGCAGGCCCGCCGTTCTGTTCATTGTACAGATTTGCTGTTTTATAAGCTCTACGGCATCATGCCGTGGAAGATAAAATCCAAACGAAAATCGAAAGCGAGGCACATTCAATGGAAAAATCTCTTGAACGCATCGACACTATCAATGCCGAAATCACCGCCCTTAAAAGCCTGCTGACCGATACCGACTATAAGGCGCTGAAACACGCCGATGGCGTTATGAGCGCCGAGGAGTACGAGCCTATCCGCCAGCAGCGCGAGGAGTGGCGCGATAAGATCAATGCGCTGGAAACGGAGCTGGCCGCAGCTACACAAGAGTTTGATGCGGAGATGGCCAAGATGGCCGCCGCGCAGGTAAAGGAGGGTTGAGATTATGAGGCTATCTAATGGCGAGGTTCTGCTGTGCTGGCCGCTGGACATCCACGTTCTGACGCAGGGCTGGTACTACAACAACGGCAGCTTGCATCAGGCCGTAGACCTCCGCACCCAAATCGGCACCAACTACAAGCGCCCGGTATACGCCGCCGAGGATGGTACGGTAGATCAGACGCAGGATTGGGACGGGCACACCAAAACCGGAATGCAGAGCTATGGCAACATGGTTCGCATCAAGCACGCACCCTACAAGAGCATGACCTTGCAGACCCGGTACGCCCACCTGTCCAGCTACTGCGTTAAGTACGGTCAGCAGGTCAAAGAGGGTGACATCATCGGGTACAGCGGCATCACAGGCAATGTTTTCGGGGCGCATTTGCATTTCGAGGTCATCCTCAACGGCAAGCGCACCAACCCGCTGACGTGGCTGGATAACGACTATACCTGCGCCACGGGCAAGGAGTATCAGTTCAATAAGGGCGAACATTCCGTTGTCATCCCGGACGCGGACAAAAAGCCCGCCGCCAGCCCCGCAGAAACGCCCTCTACGGCCCCCGCCGCCGAGGAGGGCAAAACTATTCAGGCGATGCTCATTGGGCCGCTGACAGCCGCCGATGCGGCGGCATTTGACGCGATGGCCGTTGAGAGCGGCCTTGCCGATGATCGGTATGTTAAGCTGGCCGTTGATGCCGAGGGCAAGATGTTCATGCGGGCGGCGACCCTCACCGGCATGGACGCGATGCGGATGTATGCGCTGGCGCAAACCAAGGGCCTGAAAGACAAATATTTTTCGGAGTATGTGGGGTAAAGCCATGAAGAATCTGTTTATTTCTCAGCCGATGCGCGGCAAGACCGATGACGAAATCCTCAAAGAGCGCAAGGTTCTTATCGCCGATGTGTACATGAAAACCCATGAGGAAATCGAGGTCATCGACTCTTTTTTCGAGGGTGCCCCGGCTGACGCAACGCCGCTGTGGTATCTGGGCGAAAGCCTCAAGCTGCTGGGCACCGCTGATTTTGCAGTGTTTGCCCCCGGCTGGCAGGATTATCGCGGGTGCCGCATTGAACACGATGCCGCCGTAGCCTACGGCATCCCCATCGTGGAGGTGTAAATCCGATGCAGTCGTGGAACATCGTCATCACTTCCCCGTGGCAGGTCGTGACAGCCATTGTCGCCGTAGCTACGGCGTTTACAGCCATTGATAAGGCATGGGATACCCTGCTGGCGAAATGGAAAAAGCACAAAGCCCCCGAAGAAGCCCAGAACGCAGAAATCAGCGCCCTTAAAACACAAATTCAGCAAATCACTCCCCGGCTGGATGCCGTGGAGGGGCAGCTGACCGCGATGGGCAAAACGGTCAATGACCTACACACCGGGAATCTGGCGGTGCTGCATGATCGGATTTATCAGATGTGCCGCCTGTGCATCAAGCGCGGGTACATTACCGAGGACGATCTGAACAATCTGAAATACTTATACGACAGCTACCACAGTCAGGGTGGCAACGGAACGGGCACGGAACTCTATAAACGGGCCAAGGCGCTGCCCATCCGCATCGAAACCGAGTAAGGAGGACTAATTCATGGACGACGAAAAAATTACCACTACCGAGGATACCACCGCCAACACATCCCCGGTGCAGGATTTTTGGAAAAACCTTGCAGCGCTGCTCAAGGTGAAAACCATCATCACGCTGGTTATCATCGCGGTGCTGGCTGTGCTGTCCATCAATGGGAGCATCGAGCCGGACAAGTTTCTCACTATCGCCACGATGGTAGTGGCGTTCTATTTCGGTACCCAGAGCGAGAAAAAGCCCTGAGTGCTGACCGACATACCAACTGACACTTGAGCGGGCATCCTATTTGCGGGATGCCCGCTTTTTTCGTTGCATCGCAAAATATTCCATGTGACACTTTTGCTGACACTTGCCCCGGAAAGTGTCAGTCTGTCAGATTTTCGGCTGACACGCGCTGACGCGGTTTTGCTGTGTGTCAGTGGGTTTGTCATGTTGATTTTCAGCGATATATCATCATATTATTTCTATATATGACACTTCTGACACTTAAAATATAAAAAGATAATATATGGTATAATATACACCCAAAAACGCCATAACGCCCATGTATGCAAGTGCGCATATGCGCGCGTGCGCGAGAGTGTCACAGGATAGCAAAAAGCCCATCGGCAGATTTCATGGTCTGCCGATGGGCTTTTTTCATTTGGGATGCTTTTCAATTTTTTCCTCTACCGCGTCCATGATATAGCGGTTTAGGGACGTGCCTGCCGCCGTTGCCGCCTCCCGCCAGCGCTCTTTTGTGCCTTTGGGTGTCCTGATCTGGATGCTGTCAGTCTTTTCGCCGAGGTATTTTTGGGATGCTGCTTTCTGCGCCTCCGTGTATTTTGCGCCCATTTGGGGTACACCTCCTATCTAAAATATGATACCATATATGGATATATGCTTGCTATATACATATTGCACAATGCTGGCCCCGAAATTCGCCCGAATCTTTGTTAGGTCTGCATATTGCGTATATAGCAAGCATATACTATAATAGAACCATCGAAAGAAACAAGGCAACGCACAGGAGGACATCAAAATGAAAGCGACCCGCACACACTCCGGCACCTACCGCGTGGAACTCACCTATACCGAGGCTGAAATCCTCTACGGATACGGCACCAAGTATATGTATCTGGGCACGGCCCTCAAGATGCCCAGCGCCAAAGCCGGCATCGTGATTTGGGTCGATAACAAGTTTGATGTCATCCACGATTTGAATGCTGCCGAGCCTGAGTGCCCGTATGAAGATTGAGGAGGTAAGTAATGAAAATAACCTGCATTGACGACGCAAGGTCTTATGAGCGTGTTCTTTACACTCTCCGCTCTTTACCGCAAGGCAAAGCCGTCCGTAGTTATGTGGACGATGTCAAGCGGGATTTGCGAGCCTTCTACCATCGCCCCGATGGATGCGTTAAAATCATCACGGCTGACTACGATAGCGGCTGGCAGCTTATCACTTTGACTGCTAAGACAAAAGAGGATGCCGATGCCGAATTTAACACTCTCTATTATCGTGATTGCGCCCCATCGCAGTATGACTGCACGGGTCAAATGTTCACCATTTTCTACAAGTTGTTCAAGCGCAACGGGCGCTGGATGGCATACCATCACTTCGCTATGGACGTTTAAGGAGGAAAACACTATGATTAACAACGAAACAATTATTTACGAGCTGTGCAACAAATATCAGTGGTTCACCTGCGGCAGTGTCCGCCAGTACGAAAAAGCACTGACAATGGCAAAGGGCGGTGTTCCCATCACGGAGCTGGCCCGCGTCATCTGGATTTGCAGTGATGAGGTTCCCTATTTCGACATCCTGACCGCAATCAGCACATCCGGTTATACCGAGAACAAAAATAAGGAGGAGCAGGTCGATGAATAACACGAACACTGTAATTGATGAGGATGACAGCGGAAAGGTGCGTTATAAGGATTTACGCTGTGGTGATATGTTTGAATATGGTAAGAATAGCGACTTTTACATGAAAACGTCCGAGGGTCGTCTCCATCTTGCGACTGGAATTGTTGAACACATGGATGATTGCATTTTAGTGCTACCTAAAAATGCTTTACTGATAAGAAAAAACTAACACAGTTTATAAGGAGGTTTTTCCCATGAAATACTACCCCATCGACGAAAGCGCGGCTCGCCGCGCCAAACAGGCAAACAGCCTCAGCGATTATGCTGAGGGATCAGCGACCAGCGAATACCGCCGAGAGGTTGATCGAGCGACTACACTGGCGGAGGAGTGCAAGAAAGGCAAGACCGAGGCCCAGCAGGATAAGATTGACTACCTGCTTGACCGCTATGCCCGCCGACTGGCCGACAATATGAACGCATCAAATCGCAACCGGGCATCTTGCCCGTCTGTCATGGTCGCCGGATGGTCTAACTTCCCCGTGCGTAAGAAGCAGCAGCAACTCTCCCGTGACGACACCCTCATGCGGGAATGGCGGGATATTCGAGGCATCCTTGACCAGATTCGAGCTGTGGGTCACGGCGGCATCAGCGGTATGGATGCCGATGCGCGGGAGCGCGTACAGGCAAAGCTCACCGAGCGCGAGGTCATGCAGGAAAAGATGAAATCTGTAAATGCGTACTGGCGCAAGCACGGGGCGCTCGTAGGCTGTCCGGGACTTTCGGATAAGGAAGTTGCCCGCCTCACGGCATCGATCTCTCAGAGCGCGTCTACGGGGCGTTCTGAGCCGCCCTATCCGCGATGGGCACTGGATAACAACGGCGCTGAAATCCGCCGCCTGCGCTCCCGCCTCGCCGTGCTGGACGCACAGCAGGCGCAAGGTGATTCTGAGCAGACTTTTTCGGGCGGTGTTCTGCGCATCACCCCGGAGCGGGTGCAGTTGGTTTTTGATGATAAACCCGCCGCCGAGATACGCGATATTGTCAAGCAGTGGGGTTTCCGCTGGGCGCCATCTCAGGGCGCGTGGCAGCGACAGAATACCGCCAATGGCAGATACGCAGCAAAGCAGGCCATCAAGGCCATTGAGGAGGCCGCACAGTGAAAACCGGGAAAGCTATCAAGTGTTGTCCGCTTTGCGGTGGTCGCATTGTTGTCAGTGTCCTATATCAGTGTTCGCTTGACTATGTAATGCGGCGAGACGGGACAATCGGCAATCGGTGTAAGCGCGGCAAGAGTGGCCCTATGGATGCAAGTATTGCCGCCTGTGAGAACTACCGAGCCTGCGATGCCCGGTGGGAAGTCGATGACTTTTTTATTGACAGTGATAGGCGCTTTTGGGACTATAAATATAGCAAGGAGGATGACTGATGCCCTATTACAGCATTGAATACCATGGCAAGGCCACCGTATGGGCCGAGAATGAGCAGGCAGCAAAGGATGCGTACACCGATGACCCGTCCTGTGCTGGCCCAGATGAAGAATTTTATATCGATCATGTAGAAATGGTCGATGATGACGAGGAGGACAACTGAAATGGTTAAATACATCAAAGGCGACATACTAAATTGCAAGGCTACACTCGTAGCACATCAAGTAAATGCGTTCGGAGTAATGGGCGGGGGCATTGCGGCAGCAATCTGGCCGCTGCTGACCCCGGAATCTCAGAACGCCTACGTGGAGAAATGCCGCCACAACGCAAAGCTCCCCGTAACGGAGTGGATGGGTGGCATCCAGATTTTGGACACAAAGCGCGAGGATCTGAAAATCTGTAATCTGTTTACACAGTTCCCCGCCCCGGTTGATGGGTCGTTTGATTTGACCGCCTACAACTATCTGCGGCAGGCGCTTGACCTGCTGAGGGTCTACGCCGTATTCAATGATTATGACATCGTGGGCGTTCCTGCCCGCATCGGATGCGGCATTGCTGGCGGTGACTGGGATAAGGTTCAGCGCATCATTCACGACGTCTACGACGATTCCGGCATTACGATGCTGATTGTGGACAATCAATGATCCTCTTTGCATAGCGCCTGCAGGGCATCCTGTGGGCGCTTTCTTGTGTGTATATGCTTGCTATATACATTTTGCACAACATCGCTCATCATTTTCGCCCGAATCTTTAGCTGCTTTGCCTATTGTATATAGCAAGCATATACTATATAATAAAATCATCGAATGAAACGGCGGCTGCAACCCGCCAATCAGATGAAAGGAACGATACATTATGACGGTTTTTCAAGAATTGACAAAAGGAATGAAGTTCAGCGAACCCACGGAAGACATCAAAAAGAACATGGTAAAAGTCTTTGAAAAGAATTTCGGATGCCCGCCATGGAATGACAGGTACGATGATGGGTGCAAGGAATTCACCGGCTGCGAAAGCTGCTGGTTTGGGTACCTAAACAGCGAAGCAGAATAAAGACTGCAAAAGAGAGGTAACAACCAATGAAACGTAAGACTTATGAAAAAAAAAGATACGCAACTATCTCCATCAGATCAATCAGATGCAGCCCGTTGAAAAGCGACTTCCTGATATGCGCCCGGTTCGCCCTGATTTCGGATATATTCCGGAAGTTGGCAAATACGCAGGAGAACCCATCATGTCATATCAGCGAGAATGGGATGTCCTTGTAGAATCGTTTGAGGGCACCTCTCTTGCTGAAAAGCTGTAAGCACCTAATGTCAACAAAAGCGCAAAATTTGCGGAGGCTTGAACATGAAAGAGATCACAATTACTATGCCGCTTGATGACTGGCGGGCTGTTTGCAGGGCGCTGAAATGCCGGGCAAACCGCTGGTATAATGAGAGCGATTCCACAAAAGATGATGACCGCGCTGCACCCGCTTTCCGCATCGGCCAGCGGTATGACGGTTTGGCCGATAAGGTAGAGGAGGCGATCTCCAAATGACCTACTGCGCAATTCGTCCGGGGCCGTATGATGCCGGGGCGTATATCGGGTCATCTAACAATCTGCGCACCCTCAAGCGGTCTACTGCGCGGGCCGTGGGGCAAAGCGGTGAGGCGATGATATACAGGACGGAGGATTTGACCCTCATCCACATTTCGCTATCCGGCGCACAGGTCTACCGCCCGAAAGAGGGTGTATTCCCCGTCGCCATCAAACACGCGCATCTGGGCTGGATAGATGTCAAAGTGGAGAAATAAGAAAAGCCGGAGGCATTACGCCTCCGGCATTTTTACTGTAAAAACAAACACCGAACAGCTAACAACTATCGTTATCAGCGGTTCGGATGTCTGTACAATGGCAGG
>ERZ1034847.158-NODE-158-length-37585-cov-89.999121_pt1 | contig 37585 bp, 28 predicted proteins | sample MGYA00520633_ERZ1034847 | MGnify/ENA primary metagenome ERZ1034847 (study PRJEB33766, sample SAMN09781732) | gut metagenome | biome: gut microbiome | host: Homo sapiens | place: Madagascar | study: EMG produced TPA metagenomics assembly of the PRJNA485056 data... | reverse complement strand
CTATTAGGGCTTGTTAGGGACTTGCACCCATTAGAATAAGCTCATGCCGAGCATACCATAATAAATCCCAGAACCGCTTGGAAGAGCAATTCTGGGATTTATTTATATACTTCTTGCCATTGAATTCCCGCACTGAAATTACGTCACGACGTATCTTTTACTACGTCCGGACGTAACTTTTGCTGCGTCGGGACGTAGCAAATGCTACATCGGGACGCATTTTTTACTGCATCAGGATGTAGCAAATCCCTCAAAAACACCGTTATTTTGCTGATTTTATGCCAAAAGTGGTAATAGGTGGCAATAAGGTGACAATAAAAACACCCCTTATTGCCACCCGTTATCCTCTAATAATCAAAGTGTTAAGTATAAGCGTGGCAAATGTGACATTAAATTAGAAAAATATACACATGTAATACTACAGAATACTGATATAGCTCAGTCAGCTAACTCAAGTAGTTCAATCAGCTAACCCAAGTAGTTCAGTAAGCTAACTCAAGTGACTCAATCAGCTGACGCAGATATCTCGACAAGCCGAAGGATACGTCTCCGTTAGCCTACGGAGTCGTATCCGTAACCCAACGGAGTTATATCCTTAACCCAATGCAGTCATATTCTTAACCCCACGCAGTCATATTCTTAACCCCACGCAGCCATATCTGTAGGCAAACGGAAGCACATGGTTGACAAGACATTCCGCACTTATACCGACCGCGAGCATCGTGCGATGGCTGGATTGTCATGGGGCGGTTGCCAGGCACTCATCATGAGTGGCTCACCTGGCGCCGCTGCTTCAAGGAATTTGTTCCTCACCTCTTTAAATGGTAAACAAATTATAGTACGATGCGAGCATTGTAAAACGTCTCATCTATTACTTGATAACCATCTTTTTACCATTCTTGATGACAACGCCCTTGTAGTTCTTACCTACCTGCTGACCAGCGAGGTTGAAGCACTTGCCATCCTGAGCAACCTTCAGATTCTCTACCTTAGAAATACCTGTGGTAGTATTAGTGATGATACGCTTTGCACTCTTAATCTTTACGGTCTGAGTAACGCCAGCAGCACAACCGCTCTGAAGAGCAATAGACTTAATAGAAGTCCACTCTATAGGAGCTTGATTCTTTGTAAACTCAATTTCACTATTGAGTTCAAGTTCAGCTTTCTCACTTCCAACAGGAATGCCGATATAAGCAGGGGCCTCATCGCCACCAGCAGTAACAGCCGTCGGCAACCACTGCAATGCATCCTTAGTAGGCTCAGCGAACTCGATAACATATTTCTGAGACACCTCAGCAGACTTTGTATAGGTCAACAATGTGCAAGTCTTGTCACAAAGATACTGCATATTCCACTTAGTGAACTCAAACCAAGGAGTAGCAGTTACCTGCTTTACCTCTCCACTTGCAGAGGTACTCTGAATTTCCTCATCACCATTCTGCTTCACAAATACCACCTTATTAATAGTGATAGAAGCACCTACTTTCTTAAGAGCCAATGTCAACTTGTCAATAGACTTGCCATCATATTTATCGCCAAGTTCCAATTCTACGCTCTCCTTTGCAGGATCAACATCTACATAATCAGCAGGATCCAAATCCCAGTTGTCCTTACCATAGCCTGGAGCCTTAACACCAATGACAAGTTTCATCTTGTTGTCACCAACCTGTGTAAGATCAGAATAGTAAACCTTAATCGCTTTATAATCTGAAGTAGAGATAGAAGCCTTGTCTGTCAAAGTAACTTCATTCCAATCTGCTGTTGCTGTTACACTCAAAGGTAAAGGACCATTAATGTCTGCAAACTTCTTGAATGCCCAGCTTGGTGCACCACCGAAATAAACAGTTTCTTCAGTTTCAGCGGCATTACCCAATGTTGCAAAAGCAAACATTGCTGCCAATACAAAAGTAAATTTTTTCATACGCTTTTAATTTTAAGTTTATTGATATTAATTGTTCATTCGTGGAACGAGAAATGTTTCTCATTTCCGCTTGCAAAAGTAACAGAAAAGGCTGAAAAAGACTTTGCGTGGTGTAACAAATACTTTGTGAGAAGCACCAAATAGGTTTGATAGCCAACATCATAACGAAAATGATACACCATCAAACCATTTGGTTTGACAAGGCTGACAAAACCAAGAATCAGAGAGGAGCCCAAATAGATCTCATCATAGAGCGTGCCGACCGAGTCATCAACCTCTGCGAGATGAAATTTAGTCAAGCCCAATACAAAATTTCAGCAGATTATGAGATAAAGCTGCGCAATAGGATGGAATTATTCAGAGACCGAACCCATTGCACAAAATCATTGGTAAATACCTTTGTCACAACATTTGGTGTTGCCAATGGCATCCATTCAAGTATAATAAACAGCGAAGTCACACTAGACAATCTCTTTCAAGAATGACACATAGGAGAAAGAGAATATTATCATCATTTAAAAAACGTAAAAAGGTCGGTCGTGTCTTCACGACACAACCGACCTATCACGACTAACATCATTTCGGTTAATCCTTTATATGATAAAACCTAAACTAATGTTTCTTTATATTAGATGGCGTGAGCCATAGAATAGGCTCATACCACAAATATTACTTAGCATCATTCCAGTACTCTGGAGCACCGAGACCAGCTGCGAAGCCTGCGTATGTGTGCTTGCGGAGATAGTTGCTATCCCAAAGACCTGTAGGGCAACCTGCACGCCAACCTGAATCCTTAGGAGAATCAGTAGCACACCACTGAGTGATACCATACTGCTGAGCCTGTGGAATCAGCTCGAAGTACTTCTGGATGATGAATGTATAGAAGCTACGCATCTGCTTGTGCTGCTCCTCAGTCATCTTGTCGAAGGTAACAGAAGTACCAGCCTCATCCTCATAAGCCATATCAAGCTCAGAAATCTTGACGAGCTTACCTGTCTTAGCCAGCAACTTAAACATCTCTTCGATGTTGCTCTGAAGCTTAGCCTGCTTAGTTGCATCACCATAGCATGTTACGTGCATCTGTGTACCAATACCATCGATAACAACAGGCTCCTCTGCATTAGGATCTTCCCACAGACCAATCCAGTGGATCAAGCTCTTCAGCTTAGCGTGCTGATCCCAGTAACCTTCCAAGTTGTAGTCATTGATAAAGAGCTTCAACTTAGATGGATCACCATTGTGCTCAGCAAAGCTCTTACGTGCATCTCTTACGGCTGTACGAACATAGTCGATATCACCGAGATAATCCTGCCAGTAGAAGCTATTGGCTACATCAGAAGCAGGAGCATTAGTTGCATGCTGCAACTCATTGAATCCATCAGCACCTTTCTTACCAGAGATAGCCTCATTAACGACATCCCATGTAGTAACGTAGCCATCTGTAGTTTCCATCATACCATCAATCCACTTGCCCATTGCATCAGTAAGAAGAGATTTTTTCTCTTCATCCGTAAGAGGAATGGAATTAGCAGACTTCATGATATAAACCTCATAGTCATCAATATAGAGAGTACCAGCATACAATCCGATATTTAAGAGCAAACGAGAAGCACCATCACCATTACACTTAGCAGTGACATCCACTTCCTTCCAATCCTTAGTAACAGAAATGTTCTGGAAATTACCGCAACCCTTATAACCATCAGGATTCTGGAATGCAGCACTAAATGTGCCAGCAACAGTACCCTTGATCTTCATCTTCAAATGATAAGTTGTACCATTTTCGAATATAAATCCAGGTTCAAAATTAACCTGAGCATTCCAGTCTGCGCTTTTAGCTGCATCATTACCAACTTGGCAAACTCCATTCACATTCTCAGGAGTATGATCCATACCCCAACCACCTAGAGACTCCTCTCCTTCAAAATCAAGCTTAGCCACAGTTGAAGGGATTTCCATAACAGGAGTTTCCATGTGTGAAATTGTGATAGACTTCCAATAAATCTTACCAGCAAAGTCTCCATGTTGGAACATAATGCCATTATTTGCCATTTTTGGAGATACAGACAAAACAACTTTCTGATATCCTTTACCTACAGGAATCGTGAATTGTTGCTCATCTCCACCACCCCAATCACCTAACTTAAAGTGGATGTTGGCATCAGATGCGCCTTCAGCCTTACATTCTATGGTCAGTTTATAATCCTTTCCCTCATCCAAAGAGATTCCATTGACCAACCAATATTGGAGTTTATAGAAAGGTTCAATTGGCTCTGGATTAGTAATAACCACTGCCCCATCCTTATTCCACTCAGTAGTTACACTAGGAGGATTTCCTGACCAAGAATATCTCGTAAGTGTAGAGCAATCAAGCTGATAATCTGTCTTCTCTACCTTCTGACTAGGATCTACCTGAATTTCCTTATCTGCAATAAGTTTACTAAGATATTTATTGTTCTGCTGAGAATGCCAAGCAAGCGTATGACCATAGATGGTCAAACCTGCATCCTGTGCATTTGTAACGAAATCTTTAACAGTACTAAAGTCAAAGGTTCCATCATTTTTTACACAAGAAGCATACTTCATGGCGTTGCCTGCTGTCATCTCCTCGAAGTTGCTACCAGCCAAGCAATATACAAGCTCCTGTTTGTTGAAGTCGGCCGCAGCCAGTGCAATACCCAACTTAAAGTCGGGATTGCACTTGCCAGAAGCCTTCATGTCTTCGACATATTTCTTCAAAGGCTCGTAGTTGTTAAGATACTGATATTCCTTCAAGTTCTTGGTCATATCAGTTCTATACTCCGAGAACTTGTCATCAGCACATGATGACAAAGCCAAGAGAGCTATCAAGCCTAAACCAAAATTAATATTTTTCAATTTCATAATAATCTACCTATTATTAGATGATACTTAATTGATAATTACCGCAGCTTACTTTACGACATACTGAGTATCGAAAGTTACCACACCATTGGTATTACCACGAGTTTGAGCTACAAACTGGTCGGTTGTCTCTACCTTGATAGCACCGAAGTCTACGGTATACTGGAGAGTCAGGATGTCACGATCCTTGTTGCCCCAAGCCAGCTTAGCGCCCTTCTCCACAAACTTACCTGTACCTGTAGCAGTTACGCCCTCTGTCTCGGAAGAAACAGAGCAAGTACCATCGTTAGCAAAGGTAAGCTTCAAGTTGCAAGTATAAGACTTGAGGATATCCTTACCCTCAGCATCCTTGCCCACAACTCTCTTGACTGTGAGAGGATAGATAGCCTCTGTAAGGCTCTTGGTAGTAATCTGGCAAACCTCGTCCTTCTCAATGGTTGCGCCCTCACGCTTCTCCTCTGTCGTCTGACCATTCTCAGTAATCTTATCTGTACCACGGCGCAGATAGAATCCAGCCCAAGGGTTCATATACTTCACACAGTAGAGTACATAGTTCTTAGGCAATATCTTCCACGCATCGCTATTGGTCAGCGCAGGAGTTTCACCCTCCTGGAAAGGAGTACCCGTCAAGATCTTGCCAGCACCCTTCTGATCTTTGATGATCAGAGGGATGACATAAGTATTCTTTACAGAGGCAGGATCAGCGAAGAAAGCATCGTTGAGCTTCACCTGTAATCTTCCCTGCAAGTTGCCACCATAAGAGATGGTGTTACCTGCCAAGGTATAATACTCTGCAGGCATAGGCTTTACAGGAGATACGCCATCAGAGAAATAGAGGTTGTCGCAAAGCGAATTATCTACAGCCACATCCAGTGTGATGTCCTTACCATTGTAGGCACCACCCATGGTAGACACGATGTTGATAATATGCTCGTTGTCCTTGGTATTGTCACGAGTCTCGTCATTGCCCAACACCAATACACGCTCCACGTTTTGGTGGGCGAAGTAGACTGATGTGCCACCCTCATAGTCGTCAAACTCAGGCGTGCCGTTCTCACAAGAGCCAAAAGTCAGAGCCAAGGCTCCGAGTGCAGCCATTGAGAAATATTTATTCATCTTCATAGTTTTCATCATTATAAAATGTTAGTCGTTTGTAATTTTCCATCCTGCATTCTGCTTCAGCTGATCCCACTTGAGGATTTCAGTCTGTGGCACAGGACCGTAATACATATAGTCGTCGTATTTTCTTTCCTCTACAGTGATATCCTTGAACTGTGGAATACCAGCCTCTGTAGAAATCTCCACGCCATGAACAGCCTCATTGATAGGAGCCTTCCAGCGGCGGAGGTCATTGAAGCGCTTGTTCTCGAAGCAGAGCTCAATACGACGCTCATTGCGAATCAACTCACGCATTTTAGCCTGGTCGTTAGCGCACTCATCAAGATAAGAATCATCTGTGATGCCTGCACGATGACGGATAGCCTTGATCACATCGTATGCAGAATAAGCATGTGTGCCATTGCCCTTAGGTCCCCAAGCCTCATTGGCAGCCTCAGCATAATCCAAGAAGATCTCGGTATAGCGGATATACACAGGATAGTGATACTGTGCGTTCTTGGCATTTGGATTAGGATTACAATCCTCACGAAGAAGCTTCTTCATATAGTAACCAGTACGTGTAGAGTTACCGATCTTATTCAGTCCATTGTCATTGTTGGCAGTGGTGATGTCGGTATTGATGATTGCACTCTTATACTTGCAGCCATTATAGATAATGTAGAGATCCAAGCGTGGATCACGATTACTATAAGGATCCAAGTCATCATACTCACTGCGCTCATCTGTGATAGGATAACCATTGGCAGCAGGGAAAGCATCCACCAAGTTCTGGGTAGGATTGATACGTCCCTTACCATAGAGAGATGGAGGGAAGTTATCAGCCTCCTGGTTCAAACCGAGGTCCCAATCATCTGCACCATTAGTCTTATTACCACGCCAGATGATTTCCTTAGGACATTCACCAGACTGCAAATTATTAATCTCATTAGTCTGAGCATACCAAGAATTACCAGTTTCAGACAAGCCGCTTACACCACCTATCAAATCGAGCAAGCTGGCTGCATCATCAGCAGCACGCTTATAATCCACATTGGTACCAGCTGCAAAAGCAGGACTGGCTGCCAGCAGAGAAACCTGTGCGCGGATAGCCTTGGCGATACGACCGCTCACACGACCACGCATCAGAGAACCCAATACACGGTTATAGTCCTGAAAGTTGCCCACGCCCATAGCAGTGTACTTTTCTGGCACAGGATCTGACTTGGTCAAATCATTGTAATCCAAAGGCAACAACTGCTCAGCCTGATCCAAGTCGCTATAGATTTGATCCAAGCAAGCCTGGAATGTGGAACGTGGCTGGTTGAAATCAGAAGAAGTATCCTCAGGCTTTGTCAAGTTTGGCACACCTAGAAGCTGTCCATCCTCAGTCCAACCACCATGGTTCATCAAGAGATAATACATATTGAGAGCTCTCAAGGCATAAGCCTCACCCTTACGGCTCTCACAGAACATCTGCTGCGCACCCTTGTCCTTAGCCCAATCTACCTTGTCCACCTCCTGAAGGAAGATGTTCAAGTACTGGATGCTAGCACGACAGCCAGTCCACTTGCTCATAGGGTCATTATTGGCTGCCCAAGAACCAGTAGCCATTTTCAGATAGCTGTTAGACAAATCATTGCTTACAGCATCATCGGTTGCCACATCAGTTACACTCTTGGTATTATAAGGAAGCATGGCATAAGCATAGCCGAGAAGTCCCTGAGCATAAGTAGGCTCTTCGTAAATCTCATCCAAGCTACGGTTGTTTTCCTGTGCAGGCTCAAAGAGATCTGAGCAAGACACCAACGAGAGTGACAATGCAGCTAATATAAATAACTTATTAATTTTCATTTCTGTATACATTTAATAATGATTAGAATGTAGCCTTCACACCTATATTATAATAGCGTGTCTGAGGAGCACTACCTATGTTCATCTCCAATATCTCACGGTTCTTAGAGATAGTGAGCAAGTTGGCACCGCTTACATAAGCAGACAAGCCCTTAACCCAAGTCTTCTGGAAGAGCGTGCTAGGCAGGTCGTAAGTAATCTGAACCTTAGCCAAGCGGAAAGCGTCTGTGCTGTACATCCAGAAGTCTGATGTCTGATAGTTGTTGCTACCAGAGAGTGTGGTAAGACGTGGATAAGTAGCAGTCTCCTTGGTTGCCTCAGTCCAGCGATTGCGAACCACAGCTGAGTACTTGCCGTCACCCTTTACCCACCAGTAAGAATTGTTCTTCAAGCCATAAGCACCGAAGTTGCCAGTACCGAGGGCGAAGAATGTGAAGTTCTTCCACTTAGCAGTGAGGTTTACGCCCAATGTGAATGGTGAGCCATACCAACCGCCCTTGCCCAGGAACACCTGGTCGTAAGAGTCGATCTTGCCATCACCGTTTACATCCACATACTTCATATCGCCAGGCTTCACGTCACTACCCAAGCGGCTCTGGTCTGGAGAGTTCTTGATTTCTTCCTCACTCTGGAAGAAGCCAGCAAACTTATAACCCCAGATGCCATCGAGAGCCTTGCCCTCACGGTTCTGATAGCTCCATGCGTTCATCTCATCACGCTTGGTAGCCTTGGTGTTATAATAAGTACCTGTTACGCCGAGCTGCAAGTCTACATCACCCACCTTCTTATTGAAGTTAGCTGCGAAGTCGAAACCGATGCGGCGGTTGTTGTTGTAATTGAGCACAGGCATGAACGAAGCCTCTGGATAGCCTGTGTTCAAGTGAGAAGGATAGAACGTTGGAGTAGAAATCAGATAACCCTCCATCGAGTTAACGAAGAAGCTAGCATCCAATGTTACCATCTGCTGCCACAAGGAAGTCTTGAAGTTGACAGAAAGTTCCTTACGCTTGATGAAGTCGAGATCCTTGTTGGCAGAACGCTTAGAGAATGTGTACTTGCCAGCAGAACCATCATACCATCCATAACCATCAGCTGTCTGCCAGTTGGTGTCATAGAGATAGTATCTATTGCCTTTTACTGCCAAGTCAATATCCTCGTTGATGATGCTACCAGATACACTGATCATCATATCGTCTACCACCTTGCTGTTCTTCAAGAAGTTCTCGTTCTTGAGTCTCCAACCCAAAGAGAGTGAAGGAGAGAAGCCTACACGATGACCTGGAGCCAACTGTGCAGAGTGGATAGCTGCCAAGCCGAAGTCTGCATAATAGGTCTTGGCGTAATCATAAGATGCATCCAAGGCAAGATTAGCACTTGATGTCTTGTGATACTCACCTGACTTAGACTGCTGATAGCCAGAGGCAATCAACATCGCAGAGAGGTTATGTACCTTATTAAATGTATTGGCGTAATTGAACTGAGCCGAGAAGAGCATGGTCTGATTGTCCACACTATTAGCGATGTTCTGTACACCAGACTTCTTATCCTCACCTTCCTTCTTCAAAGCTACGATCATATCCTTGCCGTCGATGTTTGACCATGTTGGGATATAGATGGCATAGCTATTATTGAAAGATGTGGTGTAAGAGGTAGCATAGTCTACTGCGAAACGAGTCTCGAAAGACAAGCCCTGCAACAACTTGTGCAGATTGATGTTAACACCTGTATCAAACTGGAACTGGCGGCTAGTATACTTGCTCTTACCAGCAGCATAGTAATCTGCGAAGATGTTAGAAGAGTTAGCCTGTGTACCAGCCAAGAAGTACTTGCCATCCACCAGCTTAGCCACACTCATCAAGTCCCAAGCAGCTTTGGCATTAGGAGCTATCATGTCTGTAGAGATCAATGGGCTAGCATTCTGTGGGAAGTTAGGACGCCAAGTAGCAGCTGCATTCCAGTAATTACCAATAGCAGAATGTGAATCATAGAATGTGGCATTGGAGTTGACCCAAGCCTTGATGTCATCTGTGATGTTGACATCTACATTACCACGTACACTGAAACGCTGAATGTTATTGTTCTTAGCCTCACCAAACTTCAGGAAGTCGCCCTGACGATAATAGTTGATGTTGCTATAGAAGTGAGCACGCTTACCACCACCACTAATCTCAGCAGTAGCCTCGTAGCGACTATTCATCTTGCGAAGATAGTCAGAAGAGTACATATCGAGATTAGGATAACGATATGGGTTGGCACCCAAGCCATGATTGTAGATATCCTCAGCAGAGTAGAGAGGAGTCAAACCGTCATTGGCACGAGCCTCGTTGTAGAGAGTCATATACTCAGCAGAGCCCAGATACTCAGGGAATGACTTAGCCACATTGAGACCTGCGTTAGCCTGCACCTCAACCTTCAAGCCATCGTTCTTGCCACGCTTAGTGGTGATGAGCACAGCACCCTTAGCTGCCTTGCTACCATAGAGCACTACAGCCTGTGCGCCCTTGAGGAATGTAATCTGGTCTATCTCGCTAGGCATCACGTTGGTTGCCTCACGAGGCACACCATCTACCAATACCAAGTATCCAGCATTGTCAGCATCCATGCCCCAAAGAGAGTTGCCATTCCAACCACCCACGTAGCCCTGCATGTTGTCAAGGCTATAAGTGTGGTAGTTTTTCTTCATCAATCCCTCTACATCGACTACCGAAACGCCGCCCAAGATGTCACCCTTGGCTACCTTGCGATAAGCCACATTGACCATCTCCTTGTCAGCAGCAACGGTATCGGTTTCATTCTCAGCAGCAGTTTTGGCATCGGCAGCCATAGGAGCCAATGACACAAGACCTGCCAACAGGAACTTTGAATTATATGATTTGAATTTTGAATTCATACTATCATTCTTATTTTAGTATTACTATATAATGTTATTTTACCAACCAGGATTCTGATTAAGCTCTTGATAGAGATAAACATCCTTGATAGGCAATGGGAACCAATAGTGCTTGGCTGTGAAGTGACGAGTCAAAATCTCTTCCTGGTGGAAGTTAGCCACCTGAGCATCAGCTGGGTCATTATCCTTGTAGAAATCGGCACTCTCCACACGGTCAAACTCATCAGAGTACTTTACATTGTAAGGAGCCTCGGTCAGGAGCAACCAGCGCTGCAAGTCGTTGAAACGGAAGCCCTCGAAAGCAAGTTCCACCTCACGCTCACGGCGAACCTCGTCCATGAACTTATGTGCATCAGCTACATACTCTGGAGCCACATGACCAGCGCCACAACGATCACGAAGGGTATTGATGGCCTCCTCAGCAGTCTTGCTAAAGTTAGTAGCCTTGCCAGAAGCACCACCAAACGCAGCACAAGCCTCAGCATACATCAGATAGATGTCAGCCAAACGCATGTATGGCAAGTAACAGTGGAATGCTGAACCCCAATCGTAGTCGCGATCCACCTCATTACATGTATGAGGCACCAACTTCTGGATGAAGTAACCTGTACGGCTGGCATTAGCCACTGGACGCATATTGCCACCTGTATACAACTGGCAGTACTGCAAGTTAGCCCACTGACCAGGAGTACCATTCAGATACTTGAAGCCATCAAACACGATGTCGTGATAGAAGCGTGGGTCACGGTTCTTATATGGATGAGTAGGATCGAAACCACCTGCTGTGTTAGGAACCAACTTGCCATTCTCTACGATGTAAGCTGGCTCACCATTAGCCATACCGTAAGCAGCTATCAAGTTAGCTGTAGGCTGGTGAATCACATTGTCATGTCCAACCACTTTGTCAACCTTAGGACCAAACACCTTAGAGGTATTCCAGTTAGAGCCGTTGAAGTCTGAAGATGGACCACGGAAGATAGCCTCAATAGATCCAGGCATTTTCCAGTTCTGCTTCTTGGTATAGAAGATATCAGAGAAGCAAGAGGTAGCATCGGCAGAACGCTCATGATTGTAGATGTCCTTATAGTTGAACTCAGCCAACCCATACTGTGTCTGGCCACCCTCAACCAATGTGAGCAACTCACCGAAGACCTCAGCTGCCTTCTTGGCAAACTCCTCATCATAGTCGTATGTCTTGCCATTCTTGCTAGCTCCTACCTGTGCGCCATCCTTCATCAATGGGCTGGCAGCCCAGAGATAAGTCTTGCCCAGATAACCGAGTGCCATGATCTTGTTGATACGAAGGTCGTTCTTGCCCTGTGTGGCAGCACCATCATACTCATTGTCCCAGTTGATAGGCAACAGATCGGCAGCCTTGCGATAATCAGCAGCAGCCTTCTCTGCACACTCCTGATAAGAGAGACGAGGCAAATTGAGCTCTGAGTTGAGATCCAAATAGGTATCAATGTATGGCAAACCACCAAAGTACTGCATCAACTCAGTGTGCCACCATGCACGGAAGAAGTAAAGCTGACCAGCAATGAGGGCTTTCTCTGCCTTGCTAGCTACCAACTTATCGAGATTAGCCAAGCCCTGGTTAGCCTTACGGATGCAATACCAAGCATGTGGCCAAAGTGAGTGGCTGAACTTATCTGTAGATGTAGGGCTGCTGCCAGCCTTGTAAAGCCAGTTACCTGTGGTTTGCCAAGCACGGAAGTTACCCAAGTCTACCTGGTGTGTCATACGGCCATCAGCCTCAGGGTTGAAGATTTCATCATCACCCCAGTTCCAAGAAGGACACCAGTTACATTTTTCCTTATCAGGGATACAGTTGTAAATCTCCTCTACGTAACCCTGAAAGTTACGGAAGTTTACAAATGCGTCATTTTCTGAGACTGTAGAATCGGCCTCCTTGTCAAGATAGTCCTGGCAAGAGTTGAGCGAGGTGCCGATAGCCAGCGAGACGCATCCCATCAACAAAAAATTCTTTATCTTATTTTTCATTTGAATGTTCATTTTAATATTACAATGAGAATTTAACACCTAAGTTGAAGCGGCGTACTGTAGGATATGCTCCAAGGAAACCGCCACCACCGAGGTTAGCCTCACGGTCATCAGGCATACGAGTCCAAAGCCAGAGGTTGTTACCATTCAAGTATACCTTGAGGTAGTTCATACCGAGAGCCTTGATCCATCCCTTGGTCCAAGTATAAGCAATCTCTACGTTCTTCAGACGGATGTATGAACCATCATAGAGGAACTGAGTACCATTGCTATAATCAGACTGGGTAGCACCCCAACGAGGAATGATAGATTCTGGAGAAGACTCATTCTTGTCCCACCAAGTACCAGTGTCATAAACATTGTCCAACTTATTACCGAAGCTTGTCAAGGTTACGTCACGAGTTACATTGGTTACACCATAGAACTGAGCGAAAGCAGAGAAACCCTTATACTCGATACCGATAGTGGCATTGTATGTATTCTGAGGGTTTGAGCTATAACCTACTGGAGCTGAGTCCTTGCTATCTACCACACCATCACCGTTGAAGTCTACGATGTAGTAATCGCCTACCAAGCGGTGGTTGTCGTTAGACTCATGAGCTGGAGAACCTATCAAGTCATCGATGTCGTTGATAAAGCCACGATCAATGTATGAGTGATACTGACCCATAGAGTAGCCTGCCTCCTTCTGATAGTTAGGAGTGAGCTGAGCGTCATCCTTCAAGAGCACCTTGTTCTTGGCATGGGTCATATTGAAGTTACCCCAGAGGCGGATGCCATTGGCAAATTTCTTGTTGAGTTTCAACTCCAACTCGTAACCACTGGTACGAACCTTACCCTTATTGATAGTAGGAGCTGTAGTACCAAAGTAAGATGGGATGGAGCGGTTATCACCAAAGATCAAAATGTCGTTACGACGGTCACAGAAGAAATCGAGCGAACCAGTAATCAAACCACCCAAGAAACCATAGTCGACACCGAAGTTGGTCTTCTTCACAGTCTCCCACTTCACATCTTTATTACCCAATGTATTCTGGCGATACCATGTGTAGATACTCTTGGTATGGTCAAGATCCATCACTGTGTTGCCTCCGTATGCCCACTGACTCATATAAAGCCAACGACGAGTAGAGTCGAATGGATCAGGACCAAGATTGTCATCACCAATCTCACCGTAAGATGCACGGAACTTCAACATATCAATGATGTGCTTGTCACGAAGATTCTTCATAAAGTTCTCCTCAGTGATGGTCCAACCGATAGCTCCAGAATTGAAGAAGGCGAAGCGATTGTCCTTGCTAAACTTTTCTGATCCGTTGTAAGCACCGTTATACTCGATGTTGTAACGACCAGCATAGCTATAAGTAGCACGGAACGCCCAGTCCTCACGGTATGTAGGCATCACACTACCACGTGCATTCTCCTGACGTGAGAACAAGCCCATGGCTGTAACATCATGCTGTCCGAACTTGCGAGCCCAGTTAAGCTGCAACTGATAGTAAAGATTGCGAACTGTCTGGTTGTTATTAACCGAACCACCAGAAGTACTCCAGTTAACGCCCTGTTTCCAGTCGAACTTATTGTTTGACTCATATACCTGACCATATGTTATATTGCCAGTCTCTGGATCAATATACTTGGTCTGAGCAGTATTGTTCAAGTCATTGATACCACGGCTCGTCTCAACAAATACGTTGTCCCAAGAAACGGTACCACGCAAGTTCAAGCCCTTGGTGATGAAGTCGAGTTTCTGCTCCAAGGTAAAGTCGGTATTGATACGAGTAGTAGTAGCCTGCGCTGTACCACCGATGGCGAGGTTCTGAGCAGAGTTACTTACGTTAGACGCATTTGGATAATAACCCCAAGAGCCATCGCTATACTGAGGCAAGAATACATCTGGAGCGATGTTATAAGCACCAGCCCACTGCTGTCCTATCTGCCACTCGCTATTGCTCATGTTGCTCCAAGGAGCCTTGCGCACACCATTAGAACCAGATACATTTACCTTTAATGTAGTAGTTCTAGTGATAGAGAAGTCCAAGTTACTGCGCACATTGATACGATTGTATCCATAGCCAGAGTTATAGTTACGTCCGTTATCATACTCACGGAAGAGGTCACCCTCGTGTACAAAGTCGGCAGAAGCAAAATACTTCACGAAGCTTGTACCACCGCTCACATTGACATTGGCATTATATGACATGGCGCTCTTCTTGAAGAGGGCATCCTGCCAATCCACGTTAGCATAACGCTCGCGCTGCTCTTGTGTGGTCTGGTTACGATAGTTCTCAATAAATGATTGAGGACGGATGTAAGACCAAGATTCAGGAGAAACACCCAACTCATGCTCCACAGCCCTGTTGCGGAACATCAAGGCATCGTATGAATCATACTTGTTAGGCAACTTAGAAGGAGCCTTCAATGTAGCGTTGAAGCCTACATCAATCTTAGCCTTGCCTTCCTTACCACGCTTGGTAGTAATCAAGATGACACCATTGGCACCCTTCACACCATAAACGGCAGTGGCAGATGCATCCTTCAATACGGAGATGCTCTCTACAGAACCAATGTCTACACTACTCATAGGACGCTCGATACCATCGACTAGGACGAGAGGGTCACTGTTGTTCCAAGAACTAGCACCACGAATGATGATCTGTGGCTCCTCCTCACCAGGCATACCATTGCCCTGAACAGTTACCACACCAGGAAGGTTACCAGTTAAGGCAGCACCAATGTCGCTGACACCGGCAGCACGTTCCAGCACCTCACCTGTGGTCTGTGCAATAGAACCTACGACAGATGCCTTCTTCTGCTGACCATAACCTACGACTACGACTTCGCCGATAGCGTTGTCATCTTCCAATGAGAGTTTGAACTCTCTCTTCTTACCGATTTTCACTTCCTTGGTCTTCATACCTACGTAGGTAAATACGAGAGAAGAGTTTTCAGAAGGCACATCGATGCTGAAGTTACCGTCAAAGTCGGTGACCGTACCGACGCTGGCATTACCTTTTACTTTTACAGTGGCACCTATCAGAGGTTCACCTGTACCGTCAACAAGATTACCCTTGACATGGATTTTCTGGGCTTGAACATTCAAGCTGCAGAAAGCTCCCATCAAGCATAAGGCTGCTGTCCGTTTCATTGTTAACACTTGTTCAATCATGTTCTATTCATTTTTGATTTATGCTTTAAAAATTTAGGCGTGCACTAAAATTGATTATTCACGGCGGCAAAGGTATGGATTTCTTTCGAAACTCACTTTGCGTGGTGTAACAGAAAGTTTATCATTTTAGAAAAACCTTGCGAGAACGTATTTTTCCATTACTTAACAGTTGTTTTATTATATAAACACCAGCAGTTGGCTTTTCTACCTCTTTTCCTTCTATATTATAATATAAGGTGGAAACCACGTCTGCTTGAGTTTCTGTTTGTTTAATTCCTGTTGTATTTTGTTTCAAATACCATTCCTTGTACCAGTTGAAGCAAGCATAGGAGCAGCACTCCTCAAAGAGACCATGTTTCTTGGCATTTTGCAAACCAGGCTGTACCTTTCCACTTTTCAAGTACTCATTAATATCAAAATATTCCTGTGGATGGGTAATGGTCATGCCGATATTGCCAAAATGGTCATGCACAGCCTTCCATGCCAAACCCCACTTTGACGTTGAAGCCGTTGCCCAAGTGCCGAAATTCGGAGCCACCCATTGGTTCCACTCATTGTAGTGTCCTTCGTTAGCTCTATCAGGATCATTAGGACTCCAATCTATCTCCGTTACCATGATAGGCTTGCTTGTTACCATAGGCACCTGCGCCTGGAAGTTCTTGATAAAGGTATTGTGATCACAGTTCTTATCTGTCATGTTGCCATACCAGCCTGAGTAGACATGCACTGCGTAAGAGAAATTGTTCTCCGTATCGGTAATAGGATATTTGGAATAGCCCACATAGTTGCTCTGATAGCCAGAACCTGGCACCCAGATGATACCCTTGAAGCCAGTGGCACGAATCTCATCTACCACAGGCTGGAAGAAATCATGGAGAGCCTCGTCTGATTTAGAGCCATTAGCCAGCAACACATTAATAGGCTCATTGGCTAGCTCGATGCTCACCTGTCCGGCATTTTTCTTGATGGTGGCATTGGAAGCGAAGAGTTTCCACACCTTCTTAAGATATGCCTGATATTCATCCCCCACCTTGATATTCTGTGGACAAACGCCAGGAGGGCGAACGATTACATATAGTCCATGAGCCAAGGCTTTCTCCACAAGCTTGACATAAAGTTTGCTCAAGAATGTCTCGTATCGAGTCTCACTAAAATACTGGATATTGTTTTCACCCGTTCCTGCTGGCGCATTATAGTTGGTCCAGCATGGGTCCATGTGCAGACGGAAGACGGTGCAATAAGCTCCCTGCTCCTTGTCAGTGATGGCGGTAAACATCTTCTCGAAATAATTGAGACAAGGTTTAATGTCGCTGTAAGTATATCCGCCCGTGCCCCAACGATTGCCGTTGAAGTATCTGTTAGGCGTGTCCATCACACCATGCAAGACAACGGTCTTGCCGTTGGCATCCACCAGGTTCTTACCCTGCACCCGGAGTGCCGGCAGATTACCGGCAGCCAGTCCCGCCATTGACAGCATAGCCATAGCGAGTGATATTAACATTTTCTTTCTGTTCATTGTTATAATTATTTTTAGATTTATCATTATTTGTCAGTCACTTTACTATATTATGAAGGATTGCCAGGTTCCAGTTTACAGAAAAGGATGCTGGTCTTTTAAAATAGAATGGCGCGTAATCACTACGCACCATTCCCGAAAACCAATTAATCATGATTCTATATAAAAACCATAATATCAAAATCTTTTAGAAATTCTAAACCTATTCTACAAACCTATTATGTATAAACCTAACTAACCTAAATGTTCTGAAATATACAACTTTAAAAACCGATGCAAAGATACTCCTAATCTTTCATATATACTTTATGATAAGTAACCAATACTTTTGCTGTCGTATCACATGTAACATCATCTTTACCCTACGTAACATTTTAACCTCTTTTAGCATAAACTTATAAAAAACATACTTTACCATGCTTTATTCTCCCATTTATTTCGTATTTTTGCAAACGAATATAAAAAAGCCAAAAGACAATGAAACCAAGAATCATGATGATTTCCATGAAATCAAACCTCAGAACAATGAGACACATCGGTCTTTTACTGATGTTTATCTTCTGTCTCACTGCGCAGAACATGATGGCGCAGCGAGGAAAACTTTTCAATTCAGACAACCAGCTTTCGAGCAACTTTGCCACTCAGGTGTTCCAGGATTCAAATGGTTTCATTTGGATTGCCACCCGTAACGGCTTGAATATCTATGATGGCTATAACTTTACGACCATCAGAAAAACCAAGGAAGACCACAGAGGACTGAGCAGCAATTACATCAACTGTATTACACAAGATATCCAGGGGCATATTCTGTTGGGTACAAACAACTCTCTCCTTTTATATAATGGAAAGAGTTTTGCCAATATTCCGCTGCTCGACTCCAAGAGCCAGCCTTTCAGCACCTATGTAACCCAGGTTTATCGTCTGAAAAACAACGATATTGCCATAGTTACATCGGGATATGGAATTATGCTCAAGAAAGAAAATGCAGAAGTATGCTATGCTATGAAGGGCGAAGTGGAGAACCTGAAATTCATACATAAGATTCTGGAAGATAAACAGGATAGACTTTGGATTATCCTGGAGAACGGCAAACTATACCGTGCCGACAAGAAAGGGAAACTGACCAAACAGATTCCTGGAGCAGAAACGCTGGAAGCAAAAGATATCAGGCAAGACAACAAGGGCAACATTTATCTTGCTACCAAGAATGATGGTATTTACCTTCTCAAGGCAGGTTCAACCATCTTCACCAAGATAGCCGGCATAGGCAATCTTCCTATTGACAACATCTATATCAGCCGCGACCAGCGCTTGTTTATCGGTTGCGATGGTATGGGTATCTTCGTGTATAATCCTGTAACAGGATTCTTGCAAAATAATCCTCTGTTCAGCCGTGAAGTAAATCTTGCCAAGTGCAAGATTACCAGCATCATAGAAGATTTTACGGGAAACATCTGGGTGAGCATGCTCCAGAAGGGCGTATTCATGCAGTCGCAGGCTCAATGCGATTTCAACTATATGGGCTACCGTTTGGGCAACCGCAATGTGATAGGCGAAAACAGCATCACAAGTCTGTGTGCCAACCAGGGCAATCAAGTCTGGGTGGGCACCGACAAGGATGGTCTTTACCTCTTTGACATAAAAACCGGTAGCATCAACAGCCATTTATTAAGCAACACCACGGTACTGGCACTCTGCAAAGACAAGAAAGACAGAACATGGGTAGGAACCTATACTGACGGCATCGGATTGATAGATGCGGGGGGGTCTTTCCATCCATTCAGCCTAGGCATTGGAAACCAGGCGGGCATCTTTGATATCCAAGAAGACCCACAGGGAAATGTCTGGTTTGCCACCATGGGCGAAGGACTTTTCCGCCTTTCTCCAGATGGAAGCATCAAGCAATGGAAAGCACTATATGGTGCCGACAACAACCTGAAAAAGAACAGTATTCCTAATGATTACCTCGTGAAACTCAGCATCTCCAAAGATGGCAAGCGGATTTTCGTTGCCACTTCTGTAGGCCTGGCTTGCTATGACCAGCAGAAGAATAGCTGGACTTCCACTTTCGGTGGCGTCAACTGTCTGAACAAGGGCTGTTTCTCACATTGCGTTTATTCTGACAGCAAGAATCGCATATGGTTTGGCACTGAAGACGGCGCAATCTGCTATGATCCGAAGAAGGGATATGCTCATCCGAAGATTTATAACACAGAACTTGGACTTTCAGACAACAGCGTAGCCAGCATTATAGAAGATTACAAGGGCAGAATCTGGATAGGAACTAGCTGTGGTTTAAACCAGGTAAATACAGAAAAAGGTACCATCAACAAGTACTTCTCGGACAATGGCTTACAGAGTAATGAGTTCAGCGATGCAGCAGCCTGCACACTCTGGGGAGGAAAGATGCTGGTGATGGGCGGAACAGGCGGTATCAACTGGTTTGATACGGACAAGGTGAAACAGCATCCTTGGCAGGCAAAAGTTACCATATCAGGACTTCTTGTGGACAACAAACCTGTATACCGGGATATGGAATCGGGCATCTACACCATTACAGATAAAGGGGTATATAACAGCGACAAGTTCTCCTTATCTCATGAAGACAACACCTTCACCATCCAACTGTCTACTCTTACATATAATAATGTAGAGCAGATCAGTTACGCCTACAGCATCAATGGTGAGGATTGGCGAACCATACAGTCTGGCATGAACGAGCTGTCATTCTCACACATGCCAGCAGGTACCTATAAGTTCCGTGTCAAGGCCATCTGCAACGGATACGAAACCCCTGTCAAGGAGTTCTCCATCATCGTTCACCCAGCCTGGTATGCCAGTATCTGGGCTAAACTCTGCTATCTGCTTGCCTTCCTGGGGCTTTGTCTGCTCTATATCAAGCACCGCAAACGCAAGATAGAAGACCAGCTCATATTGCAGCAGCATATCCATGCGGAAGAGATGGGCGAAGCGAAGCTGAAGTTCTTTATGAACATCAGCCACGAAATCCGTACCCCATTGACCCTTATCCTCACTCCGCTGTTCACGCTGATTAAGGAAGACAAAGACGCTCACCGACAGGGCATCTACGATATGATGCGCAAGAACTCGGAACGAATCCTGCACCTGATTAACCAGATGATGGACCTGAGAAAGATTGACAAGGGACAGATGGTGATGCACATGAGCGAAACCGATATGGTTGCCTTTATTGGCGATGAATACAAACTCTTCTGCCAGCAGGCGATAGCCAAGAGCATCCAATTCACCTTTGAGCACGAAGACGAGGCCCTCCCGGTATGGATAGACCGCGACAACTTTGACAAGGTATTGATGAATGTCCTGTCAAACGCCTTCAAGTTTACTCCTGCAGGCGGCAGAATCCGTATCACCCTCTCCCAGTCGCCTCATCATGTCCGCATCGCCATCAAGGACAGCGGCAAGGGCATTCAGGAGGAAAAGCTCGAAACGATTTTCCAGCGCTTTTATCAGAGTGCCACCACTTCTAATGACCGGAATGTAGGTACGGGAATCGGTCTCGACCTGACCCGCTCGCTCGTGGAACTGCACTACGGAACCATTACAGCCGCCAACAACAAGACACTTGATGAAGCAGACTGGAAGGAAGGAAGCCAGTTCCTCATCACGCTGCCTCTGGGCAACGAGCATCTGAAACCGGAAGAAATGATAGATGCACCGGAGCCACAGACTGCTGAAGACATCAAGGAACTGGAAGAAAACATGGAGGAAGGAAACGAAGAGAATGCTGCCGATACAGCCAATGACGCCGAAGAAGATTTCAAGAGCAAGGTAAAGAGTACCATCGCTGTGGTAGAAGACGATGAGGCTATACGTAATTTCCTGAAGACCCAACTACAGAAAACCTACAATATCCTTACCTTCTGCAACGGAAAGGAGGCGCTGCCGGAGATTATCAAGCAGAAGCCAAGCCTCGTAATATCAGACATCATGATGCCAGAAATGGACGGCAATACGCTCTGTACCAAGATTAAGAACAATGTGAACACCAACCACATTCCGGTGATTCTGCTTACAGCGATGAGCAGAGAGGAAGACCAGCTGACCGGTTTGCAGTCGGGTGCCGATGCCTATGTGGTGAAGCCGTTCAATATGGACATTCTGCGCCGCACCATCATCAACCTGCTCAACGTGCGCCGTACGTTGAAAAACAAGTTTATGGGCAACGAGAGACAGAGCGACAGGCAGATTGCGATAGAAAAAGACCTTTCACCAAAAGACCAGCTGATGGAACAGGTGATGAAGGTTATCAATGATAACATGGATAATGAAGACCTGAGTGTGGATATGATTGCCCGCGAGGTAGGACTGAGCCGCGTGCATCTGCACCGCCGGATGAAGGAACTGACCAACCAGACGCCACACGCCTTCATCCGCAATACCCGTCTGCAGTATGCCGAAAAGTTGCTGAGTCACTCTAATAAGACGATAACAGACATCATGTATGCCTGTGGTTTCTCCAACCCAGCCAGCTTCAGCACCATGTTCAAGAACTTTTATGGCTCTTCGCCTCGCGATTATATGCAGGCACACCGGAAAATCTAGCCTTTTCACTGCAGAAAAGGCCAGATGTTTCCCAAAATAAAGTATTTGTTACAAATAGAGATGTTTATGATACGCCTCGCAAAGTGTTGGTAACATTCTGTGGGGGTATATTTAAAAGGAAAGCGGTAACTTTGCAGCAGAATTCTGAATACATGTTTCAGCCATGAGTTCAGATACTCATTCTGTAATTTTAAACCCAATAATAAAATGAAGAAAATTGCAATCTTATCGCTTTCCCTGACGCTTGCAGCCGCTGCACAGGCGCAGACAGCTGAGTTTGACTATTTCAAGTATGCGGGAAATGACGCTCGCTTCAATGTTGAAATCGACAAGACTCACCAGTATTACAACCCGGTACTGGCTGGTTTCTATCCAGACCCATCACTCTGTCGCGTAGGCGACACCTACTATCTGGTAAACTCTTCGTTTACCTTCTTCCCAGGTGTACCTCTCTCAACCAGTAAAGACCTGGTTAACTGGCAGCCAGCCGGTCATGTGCTCACCCGCCAATCACAGGTTCCATTGAAGGGCCAGCACGTATCAGGCGGTATCTTCGCACCAGCCATCAGCTATAACAAGAAGAACAAGACTTTCTATATGATTACCACCAATGTGGGAGCCGGCAACTTCTTTGTAAAATCAAAAGATCCTTCCAAAGGCTGGAGCGAGCCTATCTATCTGAAGAAGATTGACGGCATCGACCCTAGCTTCTTCTTCGATGACAACGGCAAGGGCTACATCGTGCATAACGGTCCGGTAGTAGGCGGTGCCGACTATGAGGGTCAGCGTGCTATCCGCTGCTTCGAATTCGACGTGAAGGGCGACAGCATCAAGGGCGACTTCAAGGAGATTCTGCGTGGCGGAACCCATGTTGAGGCGCGTCCTATCTGGATTGAGGGTCCTCACCTCTTCAAGAAGGGCAAGTTCTATTATCTGATGTGTGCAGAAGGTGGTACAGGCGGATGGCACAGCGAGGTTATCCTGCGTGCCAAGAATCCGATGGGACCATGGGAGGAATGCCCTAACAACCCTATTCTTACCCAGCGTACCGGTCTCGACCCTAACCGCAAGGACCCAGTATCCAGTGCAGGTCATGCCGATATCGTAGAAGATGGCAAGGGTAACTGGTGGGCTGTATTCCTGGCTTGCCGTCCTTATGAAGAGGATATATACAACACAGGTCGCGATACTTATCTCCTGCCTGTAACCTGGAAGAATGGATGGCCAGAGATTCTTGCCAAGAATACTCCTATCTCTAGTGTTGGAGAGAAGGCTGGCTTGAAACCTGCAGAAAAGAATGAGTTCTCAGGCAACTTCTCTTATGTGGATAACTTCGAAGTTGATAACAATAAGGCGGGTCTGAAAGAGTTGAATCCACGCTGGATGTTCCTCCGCGACTTCGTTGACTGTTACAAGGTAGAAAACGGCAAATTGAAGTTCAATCTCCTGCCAGGCAATATCTACAAGCGTGAGCCGATGTCTGCCATCTGGGCACGTCAGCAGCACGGAACATTCACAGCAGAGACTGAAATCAACTTCACTCCTCGCAACGACAAGGATATCGCAGGCTTGGCACTTCTCCAGAAGGAAGACCACAACTTCGTATTGGGTAAGACCATGAAGAAGGGCAAGCTGATGATTACCCTGACCCGTGCCGAGAAGAACAACGTAACTATCGCCTCTGCTCCTATCAAGGGAGGCAAGCTGAAGCTGAAGGTAGAAGGTCATGACAGATATTATGATTTCTATTATGCCGAAGAAGGCGGCAGCTGGCAGCTGCTTGCAAAGGGTGTAGATGCCTCTAACCTGAGTACCCAGAAGAGCGGCGGCTTCATCGGTGCCTGCATCGGTCTCTATGCTTCTTCCAACAAGGAATAAGGATTTGAGAAAAGATTAACGTTTTAGGAATAGATAATTAAAGAAAAGGTTGATACCTCGCGTTTTGCCTGGTATCAACCTTCTTCTTTTATTTATTCTTCACAATATCCAATGTCATTTTTCCTACCCAGATGGCGCTCTTGCCGTTCTGGTCGATTGGCACCGGTTTGCCATCGAGATTATTCAGATACTCCAACTGCTTGAAGTAGGTATGGCTATGACCGCCCAGTATCAGGTCGATGTCACGGGTGGCTGGGGCTACCTCAGAATCGTCGATGCCATCTATCTTCCAGCCCAGGTGGGAGATACAGATGATGACATCACACTTCTCTTTCTTCTTCAATATCTCTGTCATTTCCTTTGCCTTGGCGATAGGATCGAGATACTTGATGCAGCCATAGTTGGCTTCAGTTACCAGACCGGCAAGTTCCGGACACAAGCCGAAAACGCCAATCTTCAGTCCCTTGCGCTTGATAATGGTGTAAGGCTTTACGATATTTGCCAGTTCGGTACCGGTGAAATCATAGTTGGAGCAGACGATAGGAAACTTCGCCATCTTGAAGATGCGCACCATGTTGTCTATTCCGAAATCAAACTCATGGTTTCCGATGGTAGCAGCATCATATTTCATCTCGTTCATCAGTCCTACTTCCACATCTCCCTTGAAGAGAGAGTAATAAGGTGAACCCTGCGAGAAATCGCCACTGTCAAAGAGCAGCAAGTCGGGATTCGCCTTACGTTCCTGCTTGATCATCGCCACCCTACGGAGAAAACCGCCACGATTGGCAGTTGCGGTATCTGCGAGATTCGGATTGATGGGCATTACGCATGAATGCGTATCGTTGGTATGGAGCACTACGAGCTGCTTTACCACCTTTGCCTCTTTCTTTGCTTTAGCCTGAACGGCTGCCGGCTGCATCATGAAGGATGCCAGAGCCAGACCTATATATAATAATGTATGTTTCATCAGAATTATCAACTATAAACTATTAACTATTCTACCACGCAGCGGCCTTCAATCTTAGATTCCACCACCTTGCCCTGTGCCTGCATCTCACGGAAATAATTCATGATGATGTAGCGCACATTGTTCTCTTTCTGCTTAGGAGCAAAAACATCGGTTCCGCTCTTGAAGGCTACGAGCTGGTCATTACCTTCGGCAAGATAATCGAGGGTTGCAACACGGTAACTCTTCTCCGGATCAACAGGTTCACCATTCAGCGTAACGCTCTTCAGTTTGCCATCCTTGGTGATAACCATTCTTACAGCATGGCTCAAGCCTTCGCCTCCACGATGAGCTATCTGCTGGAAGAGTTCCAGAACCTTATCGCCCTTCAGGGTCAGAAAACAGATTTTGTTCTCGAAAGGAGCCATATCGTTCACATCGCCTACAGTAACCTTACCCTTGGCAAGATTGGAACGGATGCCGCCCATATTGTATACAGCGAAAACCGGCTGTTCTTCAAACTGCTTGCCACCCCATACCAGAATGTCACAGAGCAAGTTACTGAGTTCGCTCTCCGGACGGTGACGGGTCATATCATGAGCAATATGACCTACAACAGGGCCCATGATACTGTCTACCTTACTCTTATAAGGAGCGATAAACCTGGCAGCCTCAGCATCAGGCTGTGCATCCCATTTCTGATCAACCAATATTCGGGTTCTCTCCACCTTCGCCACCTTGTATTTCTGGGCGAAAGCCGGACTTGTCATCAGCAGCATGACTGCCGAAGCAAGGTAAATCTTGATACTATTTTTTTTCTTCATACTTAATACACTAAATACTTTTAGAGCGCAAAGATACAAAATAAATCGGCGAAATCGGCAAAATCGGCAAGAAAATTCCATTGCAGAAGTAAAGAAAACAAAAAAACAAAGGGAAAAAGTGAAGAAAGTGACTGAAAATTTGCGAGATACAAGAAAAAGTAGTAACTTTGCACCCGCTTTTCGGCGTAACCGCTGTTGTCTGGGCAGAAGTGTTGTCCAAGTCCATGTTGCGTTGGAACGACAAACAATTTTTAATTTTATACAAAAAATGGATTTGATTAAAGTTGCTGAAGAAGCATTTGCAACCGGCAAGAAGTTCCCTGAGTTCAAGGCAGGTGATACTATCACAGTCGCTTACAAAATCGTCGAGGGTACTAAGGAGCGTATCCAGCTCTACCGTGGTGTTGTTATCAAGATCTCTGGTCATGGTGACAAGAAGCGTTTTACAGTTCGCAAGATGTCTGGTACAGTAGGTGTTGAGCGTATCTTCCCTATCGAGTCACCAGCTATCGATTCTATCGAGGTGAACAAGCATGGTAAGGTTCGTCGCGCTAAGTTGTATTACTTGCGTAAGCTTACTGGTAAGAAGGCTCGTATCGCTGAGAAGAAGACTGTAGCTAAGGGTGCAGAATAATTTTTCTTAGGAGACCTAATCAGAAAAAATAAAGGGAATCTAGTCTCACGACTGGGTTCCCTTTTTTATATCTACAATTTTAACAAAAAACTTCAAACAAATCATGGTTGACAGCTAAACCAACCATGTTCCATTCTTTTATTTTTCGCCTGCATCATAATTCACGAGCCCATCCTCCGTGCCGTGTAAAGCACCTTGGAAATCATCCCAACTCTGGAATCCGGCGAGCAGCGCCAACTTGTCCAAAGTCTGGCGGGAAGGCTTCTCCTTCCCTTTCAAAACATCCCACATTTTGTGGAAAACATGAGCCTTGCCAACCTTCTTTTCTATGTGTTCAGCAAGGACTTTCAAATCCTGTTTCATAACAATCCTCTCATATTTACTAACTAGGAGCAAAAGTACTGAAAAAGAATGAAACAGAGTACATTTTTCCCGACTTTTTTATGTTTTGGGGTAAAAAAAATGCTTTATATCATAAAAATGCTGTTTTTTAGGGCTTTTTACGAAACAGAAGTCCAATATCTCAATCATTTTTTGTAACTTTGCGCCAAATTCCAAAATACATTTCTTAGAAGATGAAAGAATTAGCACTTAAGTACGGATGTAATCCAAATCAGAAACCTTCTCGCATCTATATGGATGACGGAAGGGAGCTTCCTATCGAAGTGATCAACGGCCGTCCTGGCTACATCAACTTCCTGGATGCCTTCAATTCCTGGCAATTGGTCAAGGAGCTCAAGGCTGCTACAGGAATGCCTGCTGCCGCTAGTTTCAAACACGTTTCTCCTGCCGGTGCAGCTATCGGCTTGCCTCTGAGCGACACATTGAAGAAGATTTACTTCGTTGATGATGTCAAGTTTGAGCTCTCTCCATTGGCTTGTGCCTATGCTCGTGCGCGTGGCGCTGACCGCATGTGCTCTTATGGCGACTTTGTTGCGCTGAGCGATATATGCGACGAGGCTACAGCCCTCCTCATCAAGCGTGAGGTGAGCGATGGTGTCATTGCTCCAGGCTACACTCCTGAGGCTATCGAGGTTCTGAAGGAAAAGCGCAAGGGTACCTACTGCGTTATCAAGATTGATCCTGACTATGTGCCAGCTCCTATCGAGCACAAGCAGGTGTTCGGTGTTACCTTCGAACAGGGACGCAACGAGGTGAAGCTTGATGATCCTGCTCTCTTCGAGGATGTTCCTACCAAGAACAAGACTTTCACTCCTGAGGCTAAGCGCGATCTGATTATCTCGCTCATCACCCTGAAGTATACTCAGAGTAACTCTGTATGCTACGTAAAGGATGGTCAGGCTATCGGTATCGGTGCCGGTCAGCAGAGCCGTATCCACTGTACCCGTCTGGCTGGTTCTAAGGCTGATGAGTGGTGGTTGCGCCAGTGTCCTAAGGTGATGAACCTGCCTTTCAAGGAGAAGATCCGTCGTGCCGACCGCGACAATACCATCAATGTCTATATCTCTGATGAGTGGGAGGATGTATTGCAGGACGGCGTTTGGGAGCAGTTCTTTACAGAGAAGCCTGAGCCATTGACCCGCGAGGAGAAGAAGGCTTGGATTGCACAGAACAAGGGTGTATCATTAGGTAGTGATGCTTTCTTCCCATTCGGCGACAATATTGAGCGTGCTCATAAGAGTGGTGTTGAATACATAGCAGAAGCAGGCGGTAGTATCCGTGACGATCATGTTATTGATACCTGCGACAAGTACGGCATCGCTATGGCGTTTACTCACGTTCGCCTCTTCCATCACTAATTTATTATATAATTAAGGTATATGAGTGACATTGACGATATTATCATGGGCGGTATGGTCTTCAAAGGCGGTGGTGGTCCTAAGAAGGATGACGACGACAAGGTGAAGACCAAAGCCAAGAAGAAAAAGTACATAACGGGTGCTCACGGTAGTGGCTCTGCCCGTCAGAAGGCAAAGTATCGCCAGCAGAGAGCCAATCGTAAATCCCAGAAGAAGAAATAATACTTCTCTATCATAAATACATGTTTCGCCCGTGTGCTGTCTGATAACAGCGCACGGGCGAACTGTTTTCTGATAGCGGGAGCCATGAATAGAGTACTGGCAAGCGAAAGACAGGATACTGGTATAAGTAAGACAGCCCACTAGCTACATAGACGCCAGTGGGCTGTTCTTCTTAAACAGTCATCAAATTCCAGGGGAAAAGCGGTAGAAGTAACGGACATTGAAAAACTCTTCACTCTTCACCTTTCCTTCGGAAACCCCTGTGTTTATCGGGGTTTCAAGGGGTGAAGAGTTTCTCCTGACTCTTCACCCACTCTTCACCACTCTTCACCCTTACAGCCTCAAGCGAGTTTGCGTTTCTCCCGCCGGTCCTTTTAGCGGATTGCAAATCCACCGAAACAGAAACTGACTGGAGTCAAAACGGCTAGGGTGAAGAGTGGTGAAGAGTGGGTGAAGAGAGCCCAAACACTCTTCACCACTCGAAATGCCGATAAACACTAGGGTTTCCGGCCGAAAGGTGAAGAGTGAAGAGTAAAACGGCTACTGGTTCTTTACACTCTTAACGCCCCTGCCCTTCGTTAGATGAAGGGTTACAGGCTTCAATTGATGCTTGCCGTGGTCATAAATGATGGCTGGGTCCAGTCGTCTACCATCAAAGCTAACCTCGAAATGGAGGTGCTCTGTGGTAGCCCTACCGGTACGGCCCGTCAAACCGATTACCTGACCAGCCTTTACCTTATCGCCCTTCTTCACCTTGTTCCTACTCTGATGACTGTAGAGCGTCTCGAAACCATAAGCATGTCTGATACGGATGCAGTTGCCGTAACCATAGAAAGGTCCTGATGCAACAACCGTACCGTCAAAGGCAGCCACAATCTCATCATTCGGGCACGTCTTGAGATCAACCCCCGAATGGCGGCGCTTGCCACCATAAGGACTGATTACCTTGGCACCCGGCAAAGGATAAGCCCAGGCTGTCTTTTCTATCTTCTCCAAATCAAGCTCGAAAGTATTGGTAATGGTAAACGGATCATGAACCTCATCAGGGTCGAGCGTCATTCCATCTCCTATTCCACCCTTTTTCTTGCCAGATGTCTCCTTGTCAGCCTCAGCATTTCTTCCTACAGAAGAATCCTTGCCACCGATAACCGAAGCGATGACACGGGCACCCTGCTTGCGGAACTGCACGGTCTGGCGGCGCAACTTATGCGATTTCAACTCTATGAAAGTTTCCGGATTCAACCTACCGCCATTCACCATGATAGAGAAGTCGCAATAAGTTTCACCCTCCTTAGAGCCTACAATGGCAATCGTCTGTCCGGCATCTACATGCTGTCCTACCTTAACCAGGTTCTCGGCATTGTTGGCATAAACGGTTTCCAGACCGCAATCGTGGCGCACCACGATGACATTACCCATTGATTCCGACTTTCTGGAAAGTCGCACATAACCTTCGAGCATCGCCTTGACAGCATCGCCTTTAGAGGTAGAGATACGCAACACATGATTGTTCAGAAGGGTTGCTTTGCCCACAGGAAGCGGGAAGGAATATTCCTTAGCACGGAATATCTCAAAGTCTACATTAAATGCCTGACTCTGGGCAAAGAGACCGGGTGTTGCAATACTCACCTGCTGCTGTTCGGCTGCCGTGAATACATTTTTAGCGGGCATAAAGCTGCTCAGCGAGAACACCATGAGTCCTGCCACAGCCAATAGCCGCAATCCTTTTTTCATTCTTTTCATTATTTACTTTTTCTTTCCGATTTTCAAAATATTCTATAAACTATTAACTATTAACTGAAAAACATCCATTTCTCCCTCTCCGTTCTTACAGAAAAGGAAAAATGGATGTTATCTTGAAAACTATCTGATACTTACCTGCTACCAGGCTTTTACTTCAACAAGATGCCTGTATAGATTCTGCCACTCTCGATACCCAGCTTTCTGGCAGAGAAGTACTCATCGCTATGGGCAAAGGTACAGATGCCACAATCCTGGATATTCTCTTCGGCCACTCCACAATGCAGAAGAATCTGTCTGTTGCAGAGCGGAAGATTGAGATGCCATTTCAGCGGCTGCACAATATTACCCTCAGCAGCCAGGCGCTCACGCTCAGCAGAATCAACCGAGAAGGCGGCATTAGGACGCTGTTCGGCAATCTCTTCCATAGGGAAAGCTGCCTGCTCGAACGCCTCGTAAACTTCATCGCCCACCTCGAAATTGTCGAGCGAAATGCCCGGACCTATCACAGCCTTCAACTTCTTCGGGTCGGTATGATAGGTAAACGCCATCTCCTGAATGGTTTTATGCACGATGCGAGCCAGCGTGCCACGCCATCCGGCATGGATGGCAGCCACAGCCTGATGCTCCTCATCATAAAGAAGCACAGGGATGCAATCGGCAGTAGAAACACCGATGCATACACCTTTCTGGTCTGTCATCACAGCATCTACGCCTTCGAGCACCATCTTGCGGATATTCTCAGGCATGGTGAGAAACTCGCCGGCAATATTGCGCACCTCTACTCCATGCACCTGATGGGGCATGATGATATGGTCGGTAGTGATACCGAGCTCAGCAGCCAGACGCTTGCGGTTCTCGGCAACATGCTCGGCGAAATCGCCGCAATATTCGTTGATATTGAATTCGCTATAGTTGCCCTGGCTTACTCCTCCCTTGCGGGTAGTAGAGAAAGCCTTGACACCAGAAGCTACCTGATATTCTTTGATCATAACATTTATTCGTATTCGAAATCATCGAGGTCGTCAACATCCTCGATTTCATCCTCATCAATATATTCTACTACGTCCTCGCCCTCTGCAGCCAGTTCCTGCTGGAAGCGAGACATATCCTTGTCACGGTGAACAAGCGTATCTTCGGCAGTAATCTCCTGAAGCTTGTTGCTCTCTGAATTGAGTTCCTTCCAGAGCACGTCCTTCAGTTCTTGGATACCCTGTCCGGTAACAGATGATATGAAGACCACCGGAAGATCGGTAGGCAAAGTTTCCTTGAGCATTTCAATCAGTTCTTCGTCGAGCAGATCGCACTTGGTGATAGCCAGCACGCGATGCTTGTCGAGCATCTCTGGATTGAAGTTCTTCAGTTCGCCCAGCAATACTTCATATTCTTTCTTGATGTCGTCAGTATCGCCCGGAACCATGAAGAGCAGCAGAGAGTTGCGCTCAATATGACGGAGGAATCGCAAACCCAGTCCCTTTCCTTCGCTCGCACCCTCGATGATGCCAGGAATATCAGCCATGACAAAACTCTGGTGATCGCGATAATCTACGATACCCAGCGATGGTTCGAGCGTAGTAAACGGATAGTTTGCAATCTTAGGACGGGCACTTGATACGGCACTCAGCAAAGTTGACTTACCGGCATTAGGGAAACCTACCAGACCTACATCGGCAAGGAGCTTGAGCTCCATGATGATGGTCATCTCCTGCATAGGTTCGCCCGGCTGTGCATAGCGAGGAGCCTGGTTGGTAGAGGTACGGAACTGGAAGTTGCCCAATCCGCCACGACCGCCCTTGAGGAGCAGAACTTCCTGCCCGTCATAAGCCACATCGCATACAAACTTGCCTGTTTCGGCATTATAAACCACGGTACCGCAAGGCACATCGATATAAATATCCTTGCCATCGGTTCCATGACACTTATCACGGCCACCATTTCCACCATGCTCGGCGAAGAAGTGGCGCTGATACTTGAGGTGCAGCAACGTCCAGTAGTTATGGTTGCCGCGGAGATAGATGCTTCCTCCACGTCCGCCGTCGCCACCGTCAGGACCGCCGTTAGGCTGGTACTTTACGTGGCGCAGGTGCATGGAGCCCTTGCCACCCTTACCAGAGCGGCATTGTATCTTTACGTAGTCTACGAAATTGGATTCAGCCATTTATTCTTTTCTTTTTATTTAATGAATAAATCTTCCCCACCATAGCGGGGAAGATTCTTTATCTTGATTACAAGTTGTCGATTACATTGCAAACACGAGCGAAGATCTCATCTACAGTACCGAGACCCTCGATGTGGTGATGAATGCCTTCCTTCTCATACCAGTCGATGAGCGGAGCAGTCTGTGTATGATAAACATTGAGACGCTTCTTGATAGTCTCCTCGTTATCATCAGAACGGCCGCTTTCCTTACCGCGGTTAATCAGGCGAGCCATCAGCTCATCCTCAGGAACAGCCAACTCAATCATCGCAGCAATCTTATGACCACGCTCAGAAAGCATCTTCTTCAGAGCCTCAGCCTGTGGAGTGGTACGTGGGAAACCATCGAAGATTACACCAGCGTGATCCTTACCGAAGCTATCGTATACACTTGCGAGGATGTCAATCATCAACTCGTCTGGAATCAACTGACCATTGTCGATATAACCCTTAGCTGTCTTACCAAGTTCTGTACCGTTCTTGATTTCGTTACGAAGTACGTCACCTGTAGAAATGTGACCGAGACCATACTTCTCGATCATCTTGTCGCTCTGTGTGCCTTTACCTGCACCTGGAGCGCCGAAAATTACGATATTTTTCATTTTTACCTTAATATATATATAAAATATTTATGTTGTGTCAGAAACTAATATTCATTCATCCATTTCTGTCCCCAAGGAGACAAAAGTATAGCAATAGTAACACCAAAGAAAACGGCAAACATGCCTAAAAAAATTAAAGTGTTCATACTTACATCCTCCTATTTTTATTATTAGACTTATTATATTTTTTACGCTTTGCTTCTTTTTCTTTCTTACCTTTCTTATCAAAATACAGAGCGAACCCGAAAAGTCCCGCTGCCAAGATAAAACTGACCAGATAAATAAGCCAATGCAGTTCTTCACCCATATCTCCAACAAAAGTCGTAATAAACGTAGCTGTTATAAGATATTTGGAGATATCAAGAAAATAATCACTCAGTTTCTCCCACATGCTTCACCCCCTATTCTTCTACAATCGTGTAGATGTCGCGGAGGTTTCTGCCTTCTTGGTCATAATCCAATCCATATCCCACGATGAAATCGTTAGGGATTTCCATAACAGCATAGTTGATATCAAGATCAACCTTCAAGTTGCCCGGTTTCACGAGGAGCGAACAAACCTCAACGCTGGCTGGGTTCATCTTCTTCAGGTCTTCAATCATGTGAGCCATGGTGAAACCGGAATCTACGATGTCCTCTACGATAACCACGTGGCGGCCTGCCAAATCCTGGTTCAAACCCATCAGGGTCTTCATGCTGCCCGTAGAGGAGGTACCCTCGTAAGAAGCATACTTCACGAATGAAATCTCGCTTGGCACGGTAATCATTCGCATCAAGTCGGCTGCAAAGATAAATGCGCCGTTCAATACTGCCAGGAAGACAGGTTTCTTGCCTGCATAATCCTTGTTCAGACGGTCTGCTACGACCTGTACTTTCTTCAGAATCTCAGCCTCAGGAATCGATGTCTTGAAGCTCTTATCCTTGATCTTTACTATGCTCATAGTCTGTTCTATAATAATATTTTCTGCAAAATTACGAAAAAAACATGAAACTTCGTGCTTTCATCAACTATTTTTTGTACTTTTGCATGAAAATAACCGTTTATCTGCATGAGTTGACAAATTATCACGACAGTTCGCGCAGATAATACTAAGATTATCAGATAATATGAAGATTTTCACAAGCGCTCAGATTCATGAGTTGGATAAATACACCATTGAGCACGAACCTATCAGTTCGCTCAACCTGATGGAACGTGCAGCCAAAGCGCTGACACGTGCCATAGAAGAGGAATGGTCTAACCGCACTCCAGTAGTTGTCTTCGCCGGTCCGGGTAATAACGGCGGCGATGCGCTTGCGGTAGCGAGAATGCTCAGCGAGGATGGATATGATGTAAGTGCATACTTATTTAATGTGCAGAACAAACTGTCGGCAGACTGTCTTGCCAACAAGAAGCGTCTGCTGGATGCAAAGAGAGTGAAATTTACTGAGATAACCACCAACCTGGACCCTCCCAAACTGAATGCAGAAACGCTGGTGGTAGACGGACTCTTTGGAAGCGGACTCAACAAACCATTGGCTGGCGGATTCGCCGCGATGGTGAAATATATCAACCAGAGTCCTGCCAAGGTAGTAAGCATCGATATCCCTTCGGGACTGATGACCGAGGACAATTCCTATAATATCCATGCCAACATCATCCGTGCCACTCTGACCCTTACCCTGCAGCAGAAGAAACTGTCGATGCTGATGGCGGATAACCAGCAGTACCTGGGCAGACTGCGCGTTCTCGACATCCGACTTTCCCAAGAATTCATCCAGAATACGGAGTGCCGGTGCCGCATACTCGAAGAGAACGACATCCGTCCGCTCCTGAAATCGCGCAGCGACTTTGCTCATAAAGGCAGCATGGGTAATGCGCTGCTCATAGCGGGAAGTTACGGCATGAGCGGCGCTTCGGTATTAGCCACCAAGGCTTGTCTGAGAACCGGTGCGGGCAAGGTTACAGCCCATACCCCAAAACGGAATTATGAAATCATGCAGATTTCGGTACCTGAAGCGGTACTGCAGATGGATGCTGAAGAAACCATATTCAGCGAACCGGTAGATACAGAGATGTTCGATGCGCTGGGCGTAGGTCCCGGATTGGGACAGAACGAGACAACAGCCATCGCCCTCATCGCCCAACTGCGCCGTGCTACCTGTCCGCTCGTCATTGATGCCGATGCGCTCAATATTCTTTCCAGCCACAGGGCGTGGATGCAGCAGTTGCCAAAGAATATCATCATGACACCTCATCCGAAGGAGTTCGACCGGCTTGCCGGCAATGCGAGCAGCAGCTGTACCGAAAGACTGATGAAGGCAAGCGAACTGGCAGAACGACTCCAGGCATACATTATATTAAAGGGACATTATTCTGCACTCTGCCACCCCGACGGAAAAATTGACTTCTGCAGTACGGGCAACAGCGGTATGGCTACAGCAGGCAGCGGTGATGTGCTGACAGGTATCATCACCGGTCTTCTGGCAAGAGGATACAAACAGGAAGATGCCTGTCGCCTGGGTATGCATCTTCATGGTCTGGCAGGCGATCTTGCTGCTAAAGATCTGGGCAAAGAAAGCCTCATCGCCAGCGACATTATCCAATATCTTCCGAAAGCATTTCTCAGATTGGAAGAATAATGAGCAAGAAATAAGAATATCCATAAAAGTCAGGAGTTCTCGGCTTCTGACTTTTTTACTTGTTTCTGCGCATCATAGAACCTTACTTCCAAGGTTCGCCTTAAATCATCGCGACGGTCCATATTCAACTTTTTGCGGATATGGCAACGCTGGCTGGTGATATTTGATTCACTCTTATTGAGTTCTGCACAAATTTCCTTTAAAGTATGCCCCTGAAGAATCAGCTTGCATATTTCCTTTTCGCTGAACGTAAGACCATCACAAACCTGATCCCACGCCACTCTATTCAATTCTTCATTAAACAGATGTTCAGAAGCATGGGTAATAATCTTCTCCCGGACATCAGGAGTCAGACGCTTCATCAGGCTTTCTGCTGCTTCCGGTTGATTATCCTTCAAATCGGCAAGCATATTCAACGCCTTGTTTTCAACCCGAGCCATCCGTTTCGGCTGGCGCAACCCCTTGGTTACAATACTCATATTATATACTGCCACATAAACCAGCATCATGAAACCCAGGAAAACAGTCTTCATACTGAACAGAACTGGCATAAGCGGAATGCTGAACAGGTATATCAGCAACATCGGTATCATACCCACCGTGATGATGGTACAAGTCTTATACAAAGCTTGGCTTAACGCTGTAATAGCCAGGATAAAGACGACAAACAGGTTGCTGACAACGCTCAAATTATCATTAGCCAAACCGAAATTGATGCAAAATACGCTATCAAGAGCCAGTTTGGCGAACATCAGAAAGTAAAGAGAAGAGATACCCTTCACGAAAGCAATCTTCCGTTTCCAAATCAGGAACTGCAGGAGGCAGAACACGAATGTATGCAAACAGCAAAGGCTTAAACCATAAGGTTCTTTCACCAGCAAAAAGAGCATAATATGATAAGGTATGATTATCAGCTCGCTTATCGTCAGAAGTAGAAAGGCGATAATGCGTCGGCGGTCTACCACACCACAATATTGAGGGCATAAATGATGCTCAACCCTCACAATCAGGTTTACAATGTCACTTTTCAGTTTCATTTCGTTTTGGTTCTTTATATTAAATCTTACTTATACTTTCGTTAGTCAAACGGCTCTTTTTCTAGGAAATTACCATTTTTAAGGGAATTATTGATTTCGGCTGCAAAAATACAAATTATATCAGAAAAACTTGTACAAATATCAGAAAATCGTACAACTTTAACGATTTTAAGCATAAATCAGCGTACTATATTTATATAAAAAACCTTGCCACTTTCAATTTTATTTTGTAATTTTGCACCCGTTAGTAATATCATTAATTCCAATATAAAGATGATGGCAAGATTCATATTCCTCAGTTTCTTCATGCTGGTTGGAGCCTTAGCCCCAACCAAGGCTCAGAACAGTTTCCCATACCCTGCTCTGCCAGACAGTCTGCGCAGCGTAGAGCAACGTGCTGCATACCTGAGCGAGCACTATTGGGACAACTTCAACTTTTCCGATACACAGGAACTGGCAAACAAGGAGATGGCAGAACAGGGCTTTGTCAACTTCATCGATATTCTGGCACGTTTCGACCAGGAAATAATCCAGAAGGGTATTGCAGCCTTTACAGCCCAAGCTTACCAGCAGAAGCCATCTAAGGAGAAGTTTGAAAGCCTCATCGAGCATTATTATGAGAACCCTGAGTCGCCCATGCGCAACGACAGGGTATATGCCCTATTTCTGGAAGACATGGCTAAATCGCCATACTTCGATGAAACCGAGAAAGAAAGAATAGGATTTAAGCTGAAACAGGCAAGAAAGAACTTGCCTGGCACACAGGCTACCAATATCAGTTTTATGCTGGAAGATGGTAAGACACATCAGTTGAGCGATTACAGGGAAAAGAAGGTTATCTTATATTTCTACGATCCTGACTGCGAGAACTGCCACAAGATATCTGCATGGCTCGACAAACAGACAATACCAGACGGCATCAGTCTGCTCCGCATCGTAGCAGATAATCGCCTGAGCACGATTTACGGGCTCAAAGCCATGCCAACCATTTACCTGTTGGATAAAGAGAATAAGGTGATATTAAAAGACTGTACACCGGAACAGCTCATGGAAACGCTAAGGGGAAATGAAAACAACAGATAGTATAATCGCGAAAAAAAGATAAAACAAAAGCGGGAACCCTTTCGGATTCCCGCTCATATCTTGTGTTGTAAAATCTCGAAGATTAGTCGAGGTTAGCCAACTTGTTGTCAGAATGAAGAACATCC
>ERZ1034847.146-NODE-146-length-39918-cov-54.270828_pt1 | contig 39918 bp, 42 predicted proteins | sample MGYA00520633_ERZ1034847 | MGnify/ENA primary metagenome ERZ1034847 (study PRJEB33766, sample SAMN09781732) | gut metagenome | biome: gut microbiome | host: Homo sapiens | place: Madagascar | study: EMG produced TPA metagenomics assembly of the PRJNA485056 data... | reverse complement strand
GTGTTTTTTATTGTTTAGAATTTTCTCTTGACTTTTTATATAGAATGTCTCCTTTGTTTCATTATACCTTTTTTCGATTAAATAAAAACTCTAATTGGAATGTTTTTGCTAAAAAGCAATCAATTTAAATTTAGTATTTTAGTACTAATGGTGTTTTAAAGGCTTTCTTCCACTCCAATACCAAAGAGCGAGACTTATTACTCCCACTACTACGATAAGAAGAATTATAATAAGACTATAAAAAACTATCATTTTAAAAACCTCCTCCTATTATTTTGTGATACGAAGGGTGTAACAGACCATATAAGTAATGGAACCTAAAATAACCATGACTAACCAAATTAGAAGATTACTCCATAAATTGATATGTTTTTTGATTTCTTGACTCATATGACTGCTCCTCTCTTATTGACAAGTTTATTTTATCGAAAATTAGGTAGTTACTTCCTTACAATTTGAACGTCAAATCTTACAAAAATGTAAGGTTGCTTTTTGGCAACAAAAAAGCCCAAAACAAACGTTTCAGGCTTAACAGTTACTACTTACTTCCCCATTGATTGCTTGTGCTATTTTTTAAGGTATGCGTGGCTTTCAAGTTGTTCAATGGGGTAGTTTAAATCTTTTAAAATACTTGTGGCATGTTGGTTGAAGAATAGCAGAGCTTCTGCCCAATTGATTTTTCCATGACCTAGTGTCAAACTATCATGTGTTTTACCTAAAGAGTCAACTAAATAATAGCGAATAATAGTCTCTTTCAAAGTTTCTAGTGAGCGTTGCAAAGCTTATTATCCCCATGCAGATAGATGAAAGCATGAGAAACATCATAAGTAAGTGGATGGCCTTTTTGAGCTAACAACTGGTCGAATTCAGGCTTGCCAAATGAAAATAGTTTTGAAATACCATTTTCAAAGATGTGAAAAATTCAAAGACATCTGGGTGATATTTTAGGCGACTTTCCATTTGCTCCAGGTCGCAACTAGCTTTTTAGTCCTAATTGAATTGGAAACAGTTTGTCACCTCTTTTAATATAGTATTGGAATACTAAACATTAAGATAATCTTGCAAATCGTTTAAAGCACGTTCAGCAACTTTTTCATAACGTTCTTTTTTATCACGGATACGTGGTCCGTCAAGCTCTTTAACAATACCGAAGTTAACATTCATTGGTTGAAAATGTTTGCTTTCGGCATGTGTAATGTAATGTGGAAGAGAGCCGATAGCAGTTGTTTGCGGGAAGATAACCACTTCTTCTCCTTTAAAACGACGTACAGCGTTGATACCAGCAACTAGCCCTGAAGCGGCTGATTCCACATATCCCTCAACCCCTGTCATTTGACCAGCAAAGAAAAGGTCCGGATTTTGGCGTGTGGCAAATGTTTCAGTCAAAAGATTTGGAGAATCCATGTAAGAGTTACGGTGCATTACGCCATAACGAACAAATTCGGCATTTTCAAGACCTGGAATCATGCGGAAAACACGTTTTTGCTCACTCCATTTAAGGTGTGTTTGGAAACCAACGATGTTAAAGAGACTACCAGCAGCATTATCTTGACGTAATTGAACAACGGCATATGGTGTCTTGAATTCACCGTCACGAGGTCCTTTGTAGTCGCCTGGGTATTCCAAGCCAACAGGCTTCATTGGACCATAGAGCATTGTTTTAATGCCGCGTTTTGCCATAACTTCAATCGGCATACAACCTTCAAAATGTTTTTCTTTTTCAAAGCTATTAAGTGGAGCTTCTTCGGCATTGACAAGCGCTTCATGGAACTCCATAAATTCTTCTTTGGTCATTGGACAGTTAAGATAGGCAGCTTCTCCTTTATCGTAACGTGATTTCAAATAAACCTTGTCCATATCGATAGAATGTTTATCAACGATTGGCGCTGCGGCATCATAGAAATAAAAACCGTCGTCACCGTTCAATTCATGAATTTTTTCAGCAAGTGCATCTGATGTTAAAGGACCACTAGCGATAACAGTAATGACATCAGTTGGAATTTCTGTGATTTCTTCACGAATGACTTCGATAAGTGGGTGATTTTTCACTTCATCTGTCACCATTTGTGAGAAACCGTCACGATCAACCGCTAAAGCACCACCAGCGGGGACGCGCGTGCTTTCTGCCGCCTTCATGATAATAGAGTCTAGACGACGCATTTCTTCTTTAAGTAGACCGACAGCGTTTGTTAAGCTATCACCGCGCAGCGAATTTGAGCAGACCAATTCCGCAAATTTATCTGTTTTGTGTTGTGGTGTTGCTTTCTTACCACGCATTTCATAAAGTTTTACTGGAATGCCACGTTTAGCAATCTGATATGCAGCTTCAGAGCCCGCTAAACCAGCTCCAATAACGTTAATGTATGATGATTGAGACAATATACTAATACCTCCAAAAACAAGCTTAGGAAGCCCTAAAACTCATTTTCCAGATAAGGGAGAAAGCCCTTATCCAAATCTTTCTAATTTTGATACTTGATTATCATAACATAAAATTTGTGAAACTCAAATAATATTATATATTTTTATTTACATAAATAAAAATATGCAAACAAATTATTGATTATCCTTTTTTATTATATTCTGATATTGTAAGTGAATACCAATGTGACCAATTCCCAAAATAATTGATGCCAAGGTCAGAAATGGATTTTTACCATAGATGGATATGCATAGAACTGCCAAAACCGACAAACTTGCTCCGGCTAATGTGGGACTTTCGGAAATTTTATTATAACGAGCGATTGATTTAGTAGTAAAAACAAGTCCGATTGAGGCGAATTGATTGAAAATGATACAAATACTCATCCAAAAAGAAACTGAGCATCTCTGCTTCAGCTTCTATCGTTTTATTTAATTTTTGCTTCTTCGTAGTCGCATTCTTCATTACTGCAGACGACTTGTTTACCACCACTGCGGATTTTCTTCTCAACCAAGAAGTCTCCAGATTTTGGACAAGAACGTCCGACGGGTTTATCCCATGATGTAAATTCACATTCAGGATAGCGGTCACAACCATAGAAAATACGATTACGTTTGGTTTTACGCTCAATTACTTGACCTTCGCCACAGACTGGACAAATCACGCCGATTTCTTTAGTGATTGCTTTTGTATTGTGACACTCTGGGAAATCGCTACAAGCGTAGAATTTACCATAACGACCTAACTTGATAACCATTGGGTGTCCACAAAGATTACAATCAAAGCCAGCTGGTTCATCTTTGATTTGAATTTTTTCGATTTCGGTTTCGGCTTTGGCAAGTTCTTTTCCAAATGGTTTGTAAAATTCATCGATAACTTTTTGCCATTGCTGTTTGCCTTCTTCGACTTCATCAAGTTTACCTTCCATATCAGCGGTAAATTTGACATCAACAATATCAGGGAAGAATTCAACAATCAAATCATTAACGATTTCACCAAGTTCCGTAGGTTCAAAGCGCTTCGCAGCTAAGCGAACATAGTAACGTCTTTGGATAACGTCAAGTGTTGGTGCATAAGTTGACGGACGCCCAACGCCATTTTCTTCCAATGTTTTAATAAGTGTTGCTTCAGAATAACGAGCTGGTGGTTGCGTAAAGTGTTGTTCAGGATTTGTTGATACTTTCTTAACAATATCACCTTCAACCATGTCAGGCAACATCTTATTCTTGTCAGAATCGTTATATACGGCTAAGTAACCGTCAAATTTTACTTGACTACCATTGGCAGTGAAGCGTACGCTGTTTTGTTCCAAGTTAACTTTCATTGTGTCAAAGACTGCTGCTGTCATTTGACTGGCAACAAAACGATTCCAAATCAATGTGTAAAGTTTTAATTGGTCTTTATCTAAGTGCTTAGCGATTAATTCTGGTGTTAGATTGACATTTGAAGGGCGAATGGCTTCGTGAGCATCTTGAGCTCCTGAAGCATTTTTAACACGGCTACCGTGTTTAGAGTATTTTTCACCGAAACGTTCTGTGATAAAGTTTGCGGCATCATTTTGCGCAATTGGACTGATACGTGTTGAGTCAGTACGCATATAGGTAATCAAACCTTGCGTTCCGCTCTTACCAAGACTGATACCTTCGTACAATTGCTGTGCAACCATCATGGTTTTACGTGTACGGAAGTTGATTTTATTAGCAGCATCTTGTTGGAGAGATGATGTCGTATAAGGAAGTGGTGCATTGCGACGACGTTCTTTCTTTTCAACCTTAGCTACGGTAAATTCGTCACTAGTCAATAAAGCAAGAACTTTTTGAACATCTTCGTTCGTTTCGAGTTTTAATTTTTTACCATCAATGCCATAAAATGAAGCTTGGAATTTCTTCGTTCCTTTTTTAAAGAAACCGTCAATTGTCCAGTATTCTTCGGTTTTAAAGGCTTTGATTTCATTTTCACGGTCAATGATTAGTTTTAATGCAACGGATTGAACACGTCCTGCTGAAAGACCTTTTTTAACTTTTTTCCAAAGCAATGGTGAGATAGAATACCCCACGATACGGTCAAGAACACGACGCGCTTGTTGAGCATCTACTAAATCCATATCGATTTGGCGTGGTTCAACAAAAGCATTTTTGACAGCGTCTTTGGTGATTTCGTTGAAAACAACACGGTTTTTGTCGTTTTCATCAAGGTCCAAAATATGAGCTAAGTGCCAAGAAATCGCTTCTCCTTCACGGTCCGGGTCACTTGCGAGATAAACTTTTTTAGATTTTTTCGCTTCTTTTTTAAGGTCGTTAATCAATGGACCTTTACCACGAATATTAATATATTGTGGTTCATAATTATTTTCAAAATCAATAGACATGCTTGATTTTTTCAAATCGCGGATATGTCCTACTGAGGCTACAACTTTATAATTACGTCCGAGATATTTTTCAATTGTTTTTGCCTTAGCTGGAGATTCCACAATAACCAAATTTTTCTTGGCAGCTGTTTTTTTGCTTGATTTTTTTACAGCTGTTGGGGCTTTAGTAGTAGTTGTTGTCATAAGCTCACTTCCTATCAGTAATAAACTTATAACATGATAACCCGCTTTTCTTAAACTGTCAATAAAAAAGTTGTATTGTATGTGGTAAATTTTTTTAGAATGTTCATCATCGCTTGAAAAAGGAGAACTTATAAACCGAGCTGATAAAAAAGACTGAGTAAGAAGTTGAGGTTCTTACTCAGTAAGGCGGTGGTGTTGACGCACTGTTCGTCTTTTTTTTCGTTTATTTTACTGCATTATAGCACACTCACACTTACAACGCAAGTATTTTTAGCAAAAAGTGTAGCACAAAAAGACCCTTTTCAAGGGAATTTTTCAAATCCTAACTAATTTCTTAGCGTCGTGAACAACCCACGTGTTTTCGCTTGTGGTAATTGCGATGGACTTTGCGGTTTTGCCACTGCATTTGCGTCCTTAGCGTCAAGCCTGCTAAGTTCCCTTTCGTTTCATGCAGAACTGGCACACCACCTTCCCCTGGATAGGTTTGATTTTTATTCGGTACCTTTTTATATTGGTGACGGATGTCTTTTTCGGTCGCAAAGCGGTCATCCCCTTCTTCGTTGTTATTATAGTCTCGGTACTGCTCAAAATTAATCCAAGAGGACTTCCAAGCAATGACTAGACCAATAATAAAGATAGGAATGGCTAAAATAGGTGCAATCACAAAGACTTTAGCATTGAACAAATGCTTGAATAGCAAGCTATCCCAATCAAAGGTCACAGCTTGTGTGTCATCTCTAAGCGTAATAAGTGCTAAATAAACATAGCGAATCGCTGCTCTGAAGTTAAACTTTGTTCTGTCATAACAGCATCCTTTCATGTTTTGATATCTTTAGCGTAAAGGATAATCAAAAATTATGCTGTAAAGGGTAAAGTCAATTCATTGTATATAAAATGATATAACTTTCTGTTTAATCTAAAATATCTTAAATCTATAATTATAGGCTATTTTCTGATATAATGGTTACAAGCGGAAACACTTGAACACAAAAAAGCGACAACTAATGTTGAAATGTCCTGATCCCAAAAGTTAGACAGAAAATCTAACGAACGGAGTGTAAGTCATTCAAAATAAGTTGTTGCTTTTTACTTAGAATAAAAATACAGGTTAATTGTAAATTCTAGACTATTTATAACTAACCAATTGCAAAAACTAAGAAAATATAATATAAAACTGGGGAGATACTGATAATAACACTTAAAAGTAAACAAACCTTTTGCCAAGTATATTGCACTTTTTGATAACAAATAACCGCAAGAATAGTAATAATAACACCTAATAATAATCCAATAATTGTTTGCAAATAGTGAATATACAGAGGAGTTAATATTAAAAAGTTAGCAATTCCTCCTAAGATGAGGATAATAATGGGTAGATACTTCTTCATATTGATATTTTTCATATTAGCGACTATTTTCCACTAATAGAAAACTCCTTTCAATCATTAATTGTCTAGCTTTTTAAACTAAGTATGCTATGGTCATTTTCACACTAAAACAAGGGTTAAGATGTCTTATCACTTGTTTATCATTTAATCTTAACCCTTCAAACAGTTTAATGACTTGTCCAGGTCAAATCATTAAATATCTGTAACTTTGACAAACGGACTACCTAGTCCTGCAATATCTCCATACTGTGTACTCTGTTCATTCCAAAGCGCAGAGATCGGATACCAACCATTATTTGCAGAATTATATGGATCCATAACATAAGTCATCCCATTTGAATAACCTTTTAAAACAATTTCGTGGCTAGTTCCCCATCCCCATGGTGAAAACTTATTCTGTTGCACTGCCGCAACAACATAATGCCCTTCTCTTAATGTGTCTTCTAGCAAACTGTGTGCTGATAAGACTGTCGCAGAAAATTGCCATTGATTAGTTGCCATAATGACACCTCTACCAGTTGTTCCTTCACCGCCTCGATTGAATTCAACCGTATTATGATACAAATAACCAGCAACATCTGTCGGCAATACAGTACTTCCTGTCAGAGCAGAAAAGACCATTGCTAATGCAGTAGGAGCACAACCTGTTGATGCCATAGTGTAACCACCATAAGTGACACTCCCCCAACGAGGATCACGTTGATTAAAATAAGGTGCATCATAATTTGTCCGTTTGACTGTAAAACTTGTTGAATTAAGGAAGAACATTTTGCCATTGTCTGATTGGTAGACATGAATGTGATACGTTCCTGTGCCAGAATGATTAGCAACATTAAGTAATCCTGTAGCTGTCGTTCCTACTGTTGTTGCATCATACCATCTAATGTCATCTTGACCATTAGTATCAGACCAAACCGCATACTTAATGGTTCCATTAGAATAGACACCAGAGACGGTAATGCCATAAACCCCAGTACCTTTATAAGTTGTTGTCGTTGCTGACGTTGTTTGCGTATTATTAAAAGCGTACGTTCCTAGATTATAACCAATGACTTCACCGTCAGTTGTTTTGACATAGACATGCACCGTGTAGTCACCTGTGATATTGTGATGGTATTTCTCATCAACGGTAATCACAACTTTGCCATTGACAATACTAGAAGATCCATACCAATGGAGATTTTTCTGTTCGGCATCTGACCAAGCCGCTACTTGAACACTACCGATATTTTTTGACGTTTCTGTTTCAGAAATCACTACCTGTAATGTTCCTTGGGTACTATTGTGATTTTGAACCGTTACCGTTGGCTTGGTTAAGCTCTGATTAAAAATCAAGTCAATGCCGTTAGAGCCTGATAGTCCAACAAAGCTATTGGTAACATTACTATGACCATAAACGTGAACATTATAGTGACCTGATTCAAAACCATGATTTTTTGCATAGAAAGTGTAGCTATAACTGCCATCTGCTTGTTTTGTGGCACTATACCATTTGATGTCATCTTGCCCACTAGCCTCTGTCCATACTGGCAATGAAATGCTTGTCACATAAATAGGAACATTGGTTACTGTTACTTTAGCAGACGTATCAGAGACTTTCTCTACCGTCACCGTTACATTAGGCTTGGGTACTTCAATACTTGTCGCACTAATACATACCATCTGCCCATTAATAACCGCATAAGTATGAATAAGATAAGTACCGTAATCACCAGTATACTTAGCAACCGTTTGACCAGAAGCATTAGCCCGATACCAAATCAGGTCATCTTGGTCATTTTTTGTTGACCAAACTGCATGTTGTACTGTAAGCCCTTGAGCGACATCACTTGGCATTGTCAAAACAATACCATTTTGACCTAGGGTAGCATTAACCGTAACATCTCCAAATTGATAATCTGCCGTCACACTAGTACCTAGTAAACCAACAAGACTATTAGTAACATTACTGTGACCATAAATATGAACATTGTATTTACCAGATTCAAGATTATGTGTTGCCTCACTAAAAATCACATAATAAGAACCATCAGAAGCTTTTGTAGCAGTATACCACTGAATATCATCCTGACCATTTGCCTCTGTCCAGGTTGGTACTTGAACACTATCGATATAAACAGGAACACCTGTCACCGTTACTTTATATGTTGTAGGACTTTCTTTTGTAATAGTGGCATTGACCTGTGGTTTAGGTACTTCAATACTTGTGGCATTGATACACACCATTTTTCCATGAATAACGGCATAAGTATGGATAAGATAAGTGCCATAATCACCAGTATACTTAGCAACCGTTTGACCAGAAGCATTAGCCCGATACCAAATCAGGTCATCTTGGTCATTTTTTGTTGACCAAACTGCATGTTGTACTGTAAGCCCTTGAGCGACATCACTTGGCATTGTCAAAACAATACCATTTTGACCTAGGGTAGCATTAACCGTAACATCCCCAAATTGATAATCATTCGTAAACGTTGTCCCTGTCAATCCAACTAAAGCATTGGTTACCGCACTTGTGCCATAAACGTGAACGTTGTACTTACCACTCTCTAAGTAGTGTTTTGCCACACTAATGATCGCTGTATAAGAGGTAGTACCATTCTTCGTTGTTTGATACCAAATAATATCATCTTGCCCATTAGCTTCTGTCCATGTTGGTAAGACAATACTAGTAATATAAGCTGGAACATTATCAACAGTAACTTGATAAGTGGTTTCAGTCTGCTGTTTCACAGATACCGTAGCACTTGGTTTAGGAATATCAATAGATGTTCCGTTAAGACCAATCATCTTCCCATTAACATTCTGGTAGGTATGCACATAATAAGTCCCGTAACTTCCAGTATACTTAGCAACAACTTTACCAGTGCTATCGGCAGTATACCAAATCAAATCATCTTGCCCGTTTACCTGAGACCAAACGGCAAACATAATCTTGCTACCAGCTGAAATGGCTTGGTTATATTGAATCTGAAAACCGTTGCTACCCAGTGTCACACTCGTAACTTCTTGAGTAGCTGAACCTGTCGCACCAGCTGAATCTTTATCAGGAGTTTCAGTCGTATCGACTTGATTCTGATTAGAACTGTCTTCAACTTCCTGATTACCATTTTCATCGACAGAGTCTTTCTTTTGAGAAGAATTTCCTTCTTCCTCTGTCTTCATGTTACTGTCTAGGTCATCTGTCTTAGGAGTATCTAACGGTATATTTGTTTCTACAGTATCATTTTTTTCAACACTTTCTGTATCAGTCTCACCTAGGTCATCAGGTTGTTTTGATTCTTCGGTTAGATGTTGATGTTCCTCTGTTTCACTACCTTCTGACGCATTTGATGATTGACCATTAGAATTAGAAAGCTCTTCTTCTGGTGATGGAGTAGGAAGCTCAGCAGAGCTACTCTCATTATCATCTATTACTGTTTGGTCGAGGTGTTGCAAATTATCTGTGGTCAGTTGATCCACTTGATGTGTTTCAACAACAGTTTCATCCGCACTTACACTTGTTGTACCAACACTTAATGTGGCTAACGCAACACCAGATAGTAACAACGTCCCAATTGTCCCATAAGCTTTTGACTTTTTAATCGTTCCGTGACCTTTTACACGCATACATAACCTCTCTTTAACTTTTGTTAATACATTTTAAGTATACCAAATTTTAGGATAAAAATTAAGACTATAACAAAAAAAGTTATAGTCTTAAATACTAATCTGTTGGCACATTTGGAACAATTGGTGTGCTTGGATCAACAGATTGCTCTGTTCTCCCATTTTTACTATAATTACTAATTCTAAAAACTCTTACCACTTACGTTGTATTTAATAGAAAAAACTTGCTTATATTTGATATTCTGAAAAGATATCAAAACCTGATGTGACGCATTTTGCGCCCTCTTTTATCAAATGATGACAGCCATCAGATTTTCCATCTAAAATATTTCCTGGAATGGCAAAAACGTCTCGGCCTTCTTCCAATGCTCTTTCGCATGTAATCAAACTGCCTGAGCGCAGCTTAGCTTCTACTACGATAACGCCTTGTGATAAACCTGCAATAATACGATTTCGCTCTGGAAAATGGAATTTCAGCGGTGCTTCTCCTGCTAGGTACTCACTTAATACGAGGTGATTTTTAGCCATGTACTCCTGCAACTGCTTATTTTCTTTGGGATAATAAACGTCCAGTCCGCAACCGATAACGGCAATCGATGCACCACCGTTTTTTAGAGCTGATAAATGCGCACTGGTATCAATGCCACGTGCCAATCCACTAACGATAACAAAATGATTCCCGAGTTCTTTGACAATTTTCTGTACGGATTTTGTCCCTGTTGCTGATGCTGTTCTTGCTCCTACTACTGCCATTTTTTGGCGATTGAGTAATTCTAAATTTCCTTGATAAAACAGCAAAACAGGTGGATTATAACAATGTTTGAGTTCTAATGGGTATTCGTCATCTAGTATGGAAACACTAGGAAAACAATTAAATTCTTTGCGCAATTCTTTGGTGTCCAGTGCTTTGTATTTTTCCATAAAAAGGATAGGATTTTTACATTTTGAGACGACTGCCATATTACGCAAAGATAGTGATTTCTCTTGCTTTTCTTGATAATCCAAAATAGCTAAAATATTAAGATTTGTTAATCCTGCTTTTTTTAATTTAAACAATTCAAAATTATTCATGTTTTCTACCTCACTAATTTATTATTCGAAAAAAAGCCCTGAAAAACGAGGCTTAGTGAGTGTATTTTACGTATTAATCAAGCGTTTTTATGATTTTTGCAGGATTTCCAGCGAGAACCACGTTATCGGCAAAAGATTTTGTGACGACTGCGCCAGCACCAACGACAACGTTGTCTCCTAAGGTAATCCTAGGTAGAATGCTCACGCTGCCGCCAAACCAAGCATTATCTCCGATAGTGATTGGTGCACCGTATTCAAGACCTGAGATACGTTCTCTGGCATCAAGTGGGTGTAACGGTGTTAACAATTGACAATTTGGTCCAAACATTGCGTTGTCGCCAATGTGATCTCACAGACATCAAGCATGGTACAGTTATAATTCGCATAGAAATTCTCACCTACATAAATATTTGAACCATAATCACAAACAAAACGTGGATTCATTGTCAATTTTTCATCTGTTGACCCAAACAGAGTTTTTATAATTCCTCTTTGCTTATCACGGTTGTCCTCGTTATTGAACAACTTCATTTTTCGCGTGCTTCCAGACGCATGGCAGTTAGCTCTGCATCTCCAGCATCGTATAGTTGCCCAGCAAACATTTTTCCTTTTTCGCTTGTCATATTAAGACTCCTTTAGCGTGGATTTTATTGGTTCGAATGTTTTACGGTGAATTGGTGTGATGCCATATTTTTTTAGGCCTTCTAAGTGCTCTTTGGTTCCATAGCCAACGTTTTTTTCAAAGCCATACCCAGGATAATCATTGGCATAGTCAGCCATCATGCGGTCACGTGTTACTTTAGCAACGATAGAAGCCGCTGCAATTGATAAGGAGTTGGCATCACCTTTGATGAGTGATTGTTGTGGGATCGAAGTTTCCAAATGCATGGCATCAATTAAAAGATAATCAGGTTTTGTCACCTCACCTTTCAGTTGATTAATGGCTTGCAACATACCGACTTTTGTAGCTTCGTAGATATTAATCTGGTCAATGACATTATTGTCAACAATTCCGATTCCAATCCCTAGAGCACGCGCAAGGATTTCGTGATAAATTTCCTCATGGTACTTCTTAGGAATTTTTTTAGAATCATTGAGGTGTTTAATTTTACAATTTTTTGGAAGAATAACGCACGCTGTGACAACAGGCCCTGCTAATGGTCCTCTACCAACTTCGTCAATCCCAGCAATGGTTTGGTAACCCTGTTGATAAAGTTCTTTTTCGTAGCGCAGCATATTTTCCAAGCGCAAGTCCTCATCGATATCCGCCTGAATGGCTTTTTTACGCTGCTGAATCGCCTTTTGGACACCTGCACGACTATCTGACTTATAAACTTGCCAGCGTGCGTCATCAAGGCTCTCAATCGCCGCTAGCGCTTCTTTGATTTCTTTAACGGTCGCCATTTTCAATTTCTCCTACGACATCCAGAGTGTAACGACCAAGTTTGCCTTCGCGAACATCTTTAACAAAAAGACTGTAAAAACGGTCATAATCATCACGAAAGCCCAATTTTTGAGTCATAACCATAATAATCTCAGGCGCTTCTTCTAAGTTGATACCTTTGAAGTGTTCAACAAGACGTTCTGGATAGTATTTTTTAAAGAAATTAAGCCCGAAAATTGTTACCTCATCCATTGGCAAAAGCTGGTCCTTGATAGCACCTGTTAAGGCGAGTTTGAGTCCTACTACTTCATCTTCGAATTTTGGCCAAAGAAGCCCTGGAGTATCTAGGATTTCCAAGTCTTTATTAGACTTAAGCCATTGTTGACCTTTAGTAACCCCTGGTTTATTACCAACAACTGCAATTTTTTTACCTGCCAAACGATTCATTAATGTTGATTTACCAGCGTTTGGAATACCGATAATCATTGTGCGCAAGGTTTCTTTTTGAATGCCACGTTCACGTAATTTACCTAATTTATCAGCCATTAGTGATTTGGCGGCATCGGTTACCAATTTTACAGTAGCTTGTTCTTTTGAATTAACAGCTAGGGTTTTGATGCCTTGTTTTTCAAAATAGTTACGCCATTCTTTTGTTCGATTGCTATCAGCAAGATCGGCTTTGTTCAGAATCATCAATTTCGGTTTATCTCCGACGATTTTGGTTAACATTGGATTTTGGCTTGATAGTGGCAAACGAGCGTCAACCAAAATTGTCACAAAATCAACGTGTTTCAGATTTTCCTGAACTTGTCGGCGTGCTTTTGACATATGCCCGGGAAACCATTGGATGTTAGCCATGTAAAATAAATTCCTTTCATCGATAAGTGTTAAAACTTATATTTTATTATCATTCTTTAGTTTTTATTGCAATTAAAAGCAACTATCAAATCATTTTCTATTATACCATAAACTATTTCTGATTATGGGGAAAAGCTTGCTGCGCAGCTATTGTCATAATCAGAAAAATCTATTCATTCTTGACCATCTTTTGCCAAGGCGATACAATGAAAACGTATCAAAAGGCTTACTAAAGGAGATAAGATGGACGATTATACTGAAATGACAATTGAAACTTACTTGACGGAACGTTTAACTAAAGAAATCGCTGCTTACGAGAAAAAGAGTCACTTTCACCGTGCGTAGTTTATTGTTTTTAAGGTGATTCAAATCATTGTTTTGGCACTTGTTCCGATTTTAGCAAGCCTTCCAATTCCTTGCTTTAAACTGCTTGTTGTTATTGTTTCGTGCCTTGTTTTGGTTCTTGAAGCTCTGCTTGCCGTTTCAAATCACAAAGATAAATGGCGTATTTATCAAGCCACATCAAAAGAACTCGCTTCAGAAAAATTCACCTTTGAAACGACATCTAGCATTTATAAAGAAAAATCAACCGAAGACCGCTTCGCTCTGTTAGTTGACCGTCGTGAAAATATTATCAAAAATAAAGAGTAAAAAACGCCCCTGTTTTTAGATTTTCAGTAGTCGAAGAATTAAGTCCTGCCATTAAAATACGAAGATGGTTGTCTAACCAATGCAAGTAACCTTTAGCAAAAGCGTCTTTTACCCAATCAGGCCGTGCAGATTTATCTTGACTGAATTTGTTCAGAAAATCAAAAAAAGAGATGCAATGTCTCTTTTTTCTATATGTTACATAAGTTCGTTAAAGTCCCAGACTTCTGTCCAGCCTTCGTAAAAATCAGGTTCGTGACAAACCATGAGAATGCTTCCTTTGTAGGTTTTTAGGGCACGTTTGAGTTCTTCTTTGGCATCAACGTCCAAGTGGTTGGTTGGTTCGTCAAGGACAAGAACGTTATTTTCACGATTCATTAATAAACAGAAGCGAACTTTGGCTTGCTCACCACCTGAGAGCACCTGAATTTGACTTTCGATATGTTTTGAAGTCAATCCACAATGTGCAAGTGCTGCACGAACTTCTGCTTGATTGAGCGCTGGGAAAGCATCCCAAACAGCTTCCAGCGGCGTTTGACGATTTCCTGCTACAACTTCTTGTTCAAAATAACCAAGTTCGATATAATCGCCACGTTCAACACTACCTGAAATTGGCGGGATAATACCAAGCAAGCTTTTCAACAAAGTCGTTTTACCGATACCATTGGCACCAATGATAGCCACTTTCTGATTGCGCTCAAAAGTGAGATTGAGTGGTTTTGTCAATGGGTGGTTATAACCAATTTCTAAATTTTGTGTCTGGAAGATGAAACGACTTGGTGTACGTGACTCTTTAAATTCAAAAGAGGGTTTCGGCTTTTCAGATTGTAATTCGATGCGTTCCATCTTATCCAATTTTTTCTGACGTGACATTGCCATATTACGTGTTGCAACACGCGCCTTGTTACGATTAACAAAGTCTTGCAAGTCTGCGATTTCTTTCTGTTGACGTTCATAAGCTGCTTCTAATTGTGCTCTTTTCATGGCATAAACAGCTTGGAAATTATCATAATCACCAGTATAACGCACCAAATCATGATTTTCCACATGATAAACGATATTGATAACATCATTTAAGAATGGAATGTCATGTGAAATCAAGACAAAGGCATTCTCGTAATTCTGTAAATAACGTTTCAACCATTCGATGTGTTCGGCATCAAGGTAGTTAGTCGGTTCGTCCAAAAGTAAGATATCTGGCTTTTCAAGCAACAGTTTTGCCAATAACACCTTAGTACGTTGCCCGCCAGAAAGTTCGGTAACATCAGAATCCATACCAAAATCCATCACACCAAGGGCACGCGCGACTTCATCGATTTTAGCGTCTAAGGTGTAAAAATCACGTGATTCCAGACGTTCTTGTAGTTCCCCTACTTCTTCAATCAAAGCGTCCATATCAGCGCCATCATCCGCCATAGACATATAAATCTCGTTGATACGTGCTTCTGTCTTGAAAAGCTCATCAAAAGCTGTTCGCAAAACGTCACGCACGCTCATTCCTGCCTCAAGAACCGTGTGTTGATCCAAATAACCTGCCGTTACGTATTTTGACCACTCTACTTTTCCCTCATCTGGTTGCAAATGACCAGTAACAATGCTCATAAAGGTTGATTTTCCTTCACCATTGGCTCCGACAAGACCGATATGCTCCCCTTTTAACAGACGAAATGAGACATCCTCAAAAATCGTGCGCTCACCAAAACCATGACTTAAATGTTTAACTTCTAAAATACTCATTACTTATATGCTTCCATTCGTTTTTTATTGAAAATAGCTGCGCTAGCAGCCTAATTTTCAAATAATCTTTTCAATTATAGCATGATTTTAAAGCCTAAATCAATGCTTTCTTTTATGAAAACGTTGATTTTCAGTAATTAAAAAAGCTCTTGAACAAGAGCTTGAAAAATCATTCAGAAATGGTTTTGGGTTGTGCGTGATGTGAAAAGATTTGTTTGAGAATTGGGTAGAGAATTGGAACAGAGGCAATCGTTACCAGAGCTGAACCGAATGTGCCACCGATTTTAACCAAGGCTGCTAGGAAAGCAACTTGAAACTGGAGACCACCGACAATGCTATTAATAACCGTGTATTTGACAAGGTTGCTAATAATTTTTGTTATCGCTGCAACAATCCCAACAATGATAACGTTGCGCGTTTTATCATCAGAGTGCATTAATTTTTCAAACACAAAATGAAGAACCAGACAAACTATCAAAGACTCTAATATGGTAATCCAAACTTCTGCAGCGTATCCATTTAACACATCGAATAAACCTAGTCCGATAGCTGCTACTAGCGCACCTAATCGTGAACCGTAAAGTAAAACAGCAACAACCACTAAAGCATTTCCGAAATGGACAAATTGAGCTCCAAGAGGAATACGCAAAAATTGGACACTAATGAAAATTAAAGCCGCATATAAGCTTAATTCGACAAGTTGACGTGTAGTGAGATGTTTCATTCTTTTTCCTCCTTCAAGCGCTTCATTTGAATGGCTAAATCCAACAAATAAGGTTCATAACAAAGTCCTAATTTCAAATCTCGTTTCAACTCTAAAGTCAATTGCAAGGTTTTATCAATAAAATCAAGCGCTACTTCTGCTGTTTTATCCAACGATAAGCCATGAAAATAACCAGCTCCCAAAACAGCACACAATAAATCACCTGTTCCAAAAAAATGATGCGGATAAGCCCTAGACATATGATAAGTAATGTTGTCGCTCTGCTGATTGAAATGTGCTAATCCGATTTGCTCTGCTTCAAAAGAAACACCCGTTAAAATCACGTGCTTATTATGAAATTTTTCTAGCCTTAAAAGCAATTCTTCAATATCTCTTCTTGTATAATCTTCACCGAGATAAGGAACATCTGCTAGTAAACAAGCTTCAGTAATGTTTGGCGTAATGACATCAGCATTCTGGCAAAATTGCTGCATGACGGTCACAAAATCTTGCTGATAACCTACATACAAACGCCCATTGTCAGCCATGATAGGGTCAACAAAACGTGCCAGTTTTCTTTGTTTAGCAAATTTTGCTATTTGATGCAATTGTTCTTGAGAGTTGAAATACCCAGTCACCAAGCCATCAACAGAAAAATTTAAGGTATTCCACTGGGTTAAAAAGCCTGTTGCCGCTTGATTCAATTCTGTAATACTAATATTTTCAAAACCACCTGTATGCGACGATAAAAGCACTGTTGGCAACGGAATGACCTCAATCTGACAAGCTGACAAAACAGGTAAAGCCGTTGACAAGGCGACCTTGCCCAAACCGACAATATCATTGGCAACGATAACTGACTTTGTAGGTTTCTTCATAAAAAGCAACTTTCTAATCTTTTCTCTAAAATAGTGATATCTTTAGATTAAGAGATTAAAAATATTGTAAGAAAATTCAATTTATAATACAATAGAAACAATTAAAAACTGTATGGGGACAGTCTATGACAAGTAAATATCAAGAAATTATGACGGCTATTGTAGAACAAATCGAATCTGGAATCTTAAAAAAAGGGGATAAAATCCCTTCAATTCGTGCCCTTAGTCAAACTTATCATTGTAGCAAAGACACGGTACAACGAGCACTCTTGGAACTCAAATTTAAAAATTACATCTATGCTGTTAACAAGAGCGGTTATTACGTTCTTGAAGGCAAAAGTCAAAAAGAAGAGCCGCTTAATTTGAGTTTGACAGAATATAATAACATGGCGTACGAGGATTTCACGACGTGTTTGACAGAAACGTTAGTTAATCGCGAAAATTACCTTTTTAACTACTACTATCAACAACAAGGGTTGCAAGAATTAATTCTATCCTTAAAAAACTACTTGGAAAAAGGGGCTATTTATGCTAAGGAAAACGAGATTTTAGTCACTTCAGGAACCCAACAAGCACTTTATATTCTTTCACAAGTTTCATTTCCAAATAAAAAGACAACGATTCTCTTAGAACAGCCGACTTATCACCGTATGATTGATTTGGTGACTTCACAAAATCTTCCTTACCAGACGATTGAGCGTGATTTTAATGGCATTGATTTGACGACATTAGAACGATTGTTTAAAACGCAAGACATCAAGTTTTTCTACACGATTTCACGATTTTCAAACCCGCTCGGGCTATCTTATACCGCAGCTGAAAAGCAAAAAATTGTAGAATTAGCTCAAAAATATGACGTTTACATCATCGAAGATGATTACATGGGAGATTTCACGAAATCAACGGATTTGCCCTTGCATTATTATGATACGTCAGGTCATGTTATCTACTTAAAATCATTTTCAATGACCATTTTCCCAGCTTTGCGTCTTGGGACAATTGTGTTTCCTCAGCCACTAATGCAAGCTTTTCTAGAACACAAAAAAATGATTGACTATGACACCAATCTCATTATGCAAAAAGCCTTGTCTCTCTATTTGGATAGTGGCATGTTTGAAAAAAATCTGAATTATCTGAGTCAGGTCTTTCATGAACAAGTTGCTAAAACGACCGTGCTTCTCTCACAATTTCCAAATATTCAGCATTACAGCGCATCGCTCCAGTACCTTTTGATTGAATTGCCACAAGATAGACATTTAGGAGAACTCAAATTCACCAATAAAATCAATTATTTAGAAAATAGTTATCTGACAACTCCTCAAAAGCGTTTTATCCAAATTCCAAATGATATTTATTTATCAGAAACGCTAAATATTATTGCAAAATAATCTAATATATAATGCAAAGAATCCCCAGAAATTTAGCTTTCTGAGGATTCTTTGCATTATATTAATAATCTGGACGTAAAACACCTGTGACTGTTTCTTTGGTAGCTTCAACATCACCGTCAATGACAACGTCGATAATGCGTTTCGCATCTTCTGGTGGGCATGATACCAATTGGTAAACGCAATGGACCAGCTTCAAATCCAAGGTAATTCAACACCGCTTTGACTGGTGCAGGACTAGGATAAGAGAATAATGCATTGACTTTCGGAATGAATTGACGTTGAATAGCTGCTGCTTTTTTTATATCGCTATTTTCAATCGCTGTAAGCATTTCGTCTTCGTTAACGTGAGAGGCAACAAAAATAACACCGTCAACCCCAAGATTCATCGCATGAAAAGCGTCGCCGTCCTCACCTGTATAAATCAAGAAATCATCAGGCTTGTACATTCTTTCACACCAATAATATTTGGGTGTTCAACCAAACGCAACATGGTTTCTGGTGTCATTTCAACAACACGACCAGGAATATTATAAATGATAATTGGAAGCTCACTCGCATCGGCAATTGCTTTAAAATGTTGATACATACCTTCTTGAGATGGTTTGTTATAATAAGGAACAATAGCAAGACCAGCAGCAAAGCCACCAAATGCAGCTACTTCGCGCGCAAATTCGATAGAATCACGTGTGTCATTTTACCAACACCAGCGATTAACGGCACACGACCATTAACGATTTTTTAACAGCAGCGAAAAGCTCTAATTCTTCATCGTGGGTTAGTGTTGGACTTTCAGCAGTTGTTTCCGCTAACAAGATTCCGTCAGTGTGGTGAGCAAGCAAATGTTCAACAAGTTTTGGCAGAGCGTCAAAATTAATTGATTCGTCGGCATTAAATGGGGTAATCATCGCAGTGATGATTTTTACATTTCTTAAATCTTCAATAGCCATAGTAATCTCCTATTCTGTTAATTGTGTGAGATTTAGGGATTTGTTTAGAGTAAATATGCTCAAAGACCAGTCTCCTAGGAAACTGGCTTGGGTTATTTATGATTATTTGAGTTCAAATTTAAGTTCTTTAGTTGGGTGTACAAGACCACGTTCATGGAGAGTCTCAGCAATTTGAACAGAATTCCATGCTGCACCTTTAAGAAGGTTGTCTGAAACAACCCACATATGGATACCCTTTTCAACGTCTAAGTCTTTACGGATACGACCAACGAATGTTTCGCGTTTGCCAACAGCATTAGCAGCTTGTGGGTAAACTTGATTAGCAACATCATCTTCAAGGACAGCTCCTGGGAAGGCAGCAATTGCCGCTTTAAGTTCTTCAATTGGCGCTACTTCTTTTGTTTCGATGTAAACAGATTCGGAATGAGAGAAAAGAACTGGCACACGAACACAAGTTGCAGAAACTGGAAGGTCTGGTTCTTCCATGATTTTCTTCGTTTCGTTTGTCATTTTCATTTCTTCGTAAGTGTAGTCATTGTCAGTAAAGACATCAATTTGCGCAAGAGCGTTAAATGCGATTGGGAAGTGTTTCTTATCACCACCGCATGGCAAAATATCAGCGTGAACATCTTTTGGTTCAGCACCGTCATTGACTACTTCTTTGATTTCACGAATAGTTTCGTTAATAGCTGATTGACCTGCACCAGATACGGCTTGGTACGTCGAGATGATAATACGGCTCAAGCCCCATTTTTGGCGGACAGGTTCCAAAGCAACCATCATTTGGATAGTTGAACAGTTTGGAGAAGCAATGATACCGTTGTGAGCATCCAAAGCGTGAGCATTGACTTCAGGTACGACCAGTGGCACATCTGGATTTTGACGGAAATATGATGTGTTATCGACAACAACCGCTCCTGCTTTAACAGCATATGGAGCGAATTTTGCTGACACAGAACCACCTGCAGAGAAAAGAGCAATATCAACGCCTTCAAATGAATCTTCGGTTGTCAATTCAACAGTAACATCTTGTCCCTTATACTTCAATACTTTTCCAGCAGAACGTGAAGATGACAAAAGACGTACTTTGGCAATAGGGAGTGTTGATTGTTCTAATTGTTGAATCATGCGAGTTCCAACGGCGCCTGTGGCACCAACTACAGCGACTGTATAGCCCATTTCAATACCTCTTCCTGAAAAATAGTGTACTATTCTCAATTTTCTAAAAAATTATAGTAGATACATTATACAATTTTTTGAGGTAAAAGAAAAGACTGAATTTTACTTAATTTTAAAAATATTTTGACAACAAAAAAATCCCTACCAAAAAGTAGGGAGACGAGGCACTCAAACGAGTGTGACAAAAAGGTTCACACAAATTGTCAAGGTCCGCTCCTGCGTTTCTAGTCGAACTAGAATGACCTCCTCTGCGCAAATAAACTCTCAAATCGAGTTAATTCGGCTCATCGCATGCAACTAGTATATCACAGATAGTAAGATTTGCAAAGAGCTACTCCTACATCAACGGTGCGATGGTTTTGACAAGGAGTCCGATGATTTTTTCGTGTGCTGGGCGGTTGTTAACCATTTCAGGGGTAACGCGTTTGCAGTCTTTTAAGGTTTGCATACAGTCCTTATAAATATCCTGAATGGCATCAACTTTGTACATATAGGTAGCACATTCAAAATGGTGATACAAACTACGGTAATCAAGGTTAATTGTCCCAACAACAGCCTTGCTATCATCGCTAATAAAGACTTTAGCATGAACAAAACCTGGTTTATAAAGGTAAATTTTAACACCAGAGCGCATGAGTTTGCTGAAATAAGTCCTAGCTAGAGCATATGGAATTGGTTTGTCAGGAATTCCTGGCATAATAATTCGGACATCTACACCACGTTCAGCCGCAAAGCAGATAGCATGCTCCATTTCACTATCCAAAATCAGGTAAGGTGTCATGATATAAACGTAATCTCTGGCGTGGTTGAGGATGTCGATATAAACATTTTCTCCTACTTTATCGGTATCCAAAGGAGAATCCCCATAAGGAATGACATAGCCGTTGACACGCCTTGATTTATCATGTTCAACTAGATAAGGTTCGATAACCAATTCTTTTTCGGTTACAGACCACATTTGCAAGAAAAGCACGACAAAACTGTTAACAGCTTCGCCCTCAAGCATGATTGCAGTATCTTTCCAATGACCAAAACGTTCTAATTTATTAATGTATTCATCTGCCAAATTCACGCCACCTGTGAAGCCGACTTTACCGTCGATAACAATGATTTTTCGGTGGTCACGGTAATTATAATAAGTCGAGATAAATGGTGAAATCGGTAAAAATGCCTTTGCTTGAATTCCTAGTTTTTTCAAACGTTGTGTGTAGTCAAAAGACAAGGTTGAAAATTCAATCATGCCATCATAAAGAACACGAACTTCAACGCCTTCTTTCACTTTTTGCTCGAGAATACTAAGAATTTCACCCCACATAACTCCCTCAGCGATGATGAAAAATTCCATAAAAATGTACTTTTCAGCTTTAAGTAGCTGTTTTTTTAATTCTTCAAAAAAAGCTTCACCAATCGGAAAATAAGTGACCTCTGTATTTTGATAAGCTGGGAAATTTCCACGGCTACGTTCAAAATATTGTACCAAATGATAAGTCGTCGATGTATTACTTTTCAAAACTCTCAATGTTTCCAAATTATCTTGCAAATATTGGCTGCTAGCATCAACCAAATGGTTCATTCGAAGTTTGAGACCGCGATACCCCCAATCAAGTTTGGTGTAAATGAGGAAAAGCGACCCTAACAAAGGTGCAATCATTACCAGAATTAGCCAAGTCACACGTGATAGAGCGTCCATTTCACTGTTTACGAGATATAATACAGTTGCAATGGCAAGAGCACGTTCAATTATAACGACCCAAATACGATAGTGATCTACCCAAACAAATGATGCAATGATGAACAAAAGTTGCAAAATTAACAGGATAGAAATGACAGTTGTCCGACTAAAAATTCCTCGAAGAAAACTACGTCGGCTTTTATCTAATAAGCGTAATGCTTTGATTTTATTAGTGTTTTTATTGTCGATAATCATAACCTCCACATCATTTTTTCTTCATTTACTTCTATTATACCATACTTTACTGGCTGCTTCTTTCTGGAAAATAGAAAAAGCCGGCAAAAGCCGACTTGTTATTGACAAGATTATTTTAGAACAATCCGATAGCTGTTCCATCTTCTGCAACGTCCATATTAAGTGCTGCTGGTTTTTTAGGAAGTCCTGGCATTGTCATCACATCACTTGTCAAAGCAACGATGAATCCAGCACCAGTTTTTGGAACAAATTCACGAATTGTAATATCAAAGCCTTCTGGTACTCCAAGAAGTGTTGGATTATCAGAAAAGCTATATTGTGTTTTAGCCATACATACTGGCAATTTATCCCAACCAAATTGAGCAAATTGTTTCAATTGGTTTTTAGCTTTTTTACCGAAGATAATTTTGTTACCACCGTAGATTTCAGTAACGATTTTAGTGACTTTTTCTTCAAGTGAATCGTCATCAGAGTAAAGACGTTTGTAGTTGTTATTGCCATTTTCAACGGCATTAACAACGGCTTTAGCAAGGTCCACCCCACCGTCAGCACCATTTGCCCAAACACTTGCAAGTTCAACTGGTACATTGATTTCAGCACAAAGTTCTTTAAGGGCAGCAATTTCAGCTTCTGTGTCCGCTACAAATTCATTAATGGCAATAACTGCTGGAACACCAAATTTACGGACGTTTTCAACGTGACGTTTAAGGTTAGCAAATCCAGCACGAACAGCTTCGACATTTTCTTCACCAAGATCTGTCTTAGCTACGCCACCATGCATTTTAAGGGCACGAATTGTGGCAACGATAACCACGGCATCTGGTGTTGTTGGAAGGTTTGGTGTTTTAATATCAAGGAATTTTTCAGCGCCAAGGTCAGCACCAAAACCAGCTTCTGTAATTGTGTAATCTGCTAAGTGAAGAGCTGTTGTTGTTGCAAGGACAGAGTTACAACCGTGTGCGATATTGGCAAATGGACCACCGTGAACGAAAGCTGGTGTTCCATAGATAGTTTGAACAAGGTTTGGCTTAATAGCGTCTTTAAGGATAAGCGTCAAAGCACCTTCTACTTTAAGGTCACGCACGTAAACTGGTGTTCGGTCGTAACGGTAAGCAACAACGATATTTGCCAAACGTTTTTTCAAGTCTTTAATATCTGTTGCCAAGCACAAGATTGCCATGATTTCTGAAGCAACTGTGATATCAAAGCCATCTTCACGAGGAATACCATTAACTGGGCTACCAAGACCAACAGTGACATGACGAAGAGCGCGGTCATTAAGGTCAACGACACGTTTCCAAATGATACGGCGTTGGTCGATACCTAGTTCGTTTCCTTGGTGCATGTGGTTATCGATAATTGCTGAAAGGGCATTATTTGCTGTTGTGATAGCATGCATATCACCTGTGAAGTGAAGGTTGATATCTTCCATAGGAAGAACTTGAGCATAGCCGCCACCTGCGGCACCACCTTTAATCCCCATAACAGGACCAAGTGATGGTTCACGAAGAGCAAGCATTGTTTTTTTGCCGATTTTATTCAACGCATCAGCAAGACCGATAGACATTGTTGATTTACCTTCACCAGCTGGTGTAGGGTTGATGGCTGTGACAAGGACAAGTTTACCAGGTTTGTTTTCTTGAACAGATTTGATTTTATCAAAAGATAATTTTGCTTTGTATTTACCATAAAGTTCAATATCATCAAATGTGATACCAACTTTTTCAACAACTTCTGTAATTGGTTTAAGTTCAACGCTTTGTGCAATTTCGATATCAGATTTCACGGAATTCTCCTCTAGTTAGTTAATGATTAATAAAAATATTATAACACATTTTTCAAAAACGCATGTTATTTCTTGAGATAAATATCAATGTTCGTGTTTTGTGTTTATGAAATTTAGAAAAATAATTTTAAATTAATTGAAAACAAATTTTTGTTAAACACGATAACTTAGGATAAAGAGGATTGTCTCGGTCAAAAATTTTGAGAGAATTAAACCAAGTCCAATGCTAATCAGAACTTTTAACATAAAATAATTACAAGTCAAAATGACAGCGCCTAATAGGAAATACCGAACAATCGAGATCAAAAGTGGATTACTTCGATTGAAGACAAGATTTGCATTTAGTAAGCATTGGGTTGTTGCACTGATAAGACGCGCTAAAATAACAGAAATTAAGAGATTTTTAGTAAAGCGACCAGCGTAAATAATGCTAATGCATCAACTATCGCTGCTAAAATAGACGCGCCAGAGAATTTTAAAAACGGGCTGTAAATCCGAACAGAATCTTGAATTGGTCGAAAATGAGAGCTTTCGTTCCCTTCGATATAGACCGTTTCGATTGGAACTTCATGAATGTCATAGCCGCTCTGATCCGCTTCAAGCAACATATTAAATTCATACTCGAAACGTTCGCCTTTTAGCGATAACAGCTAAGGGATTAATTCTGTCGATAAACCACGTAAGCCAGTTTGAGTATCAGCAATGGCTACTCCTGTCACTAATCGGAAAAGTTGAGCAGTTACTTTATTTCCAAAACGGCTTCTAGCAGGCACTTTTCCGACAAAAGCACGCACACCAAGGACGATGCTTTCTGGATGATGTTGCGTCGCACGTGCAACTTTGACTATACCTTTAATTAAATGTTGCCCATCACTATCAACCGTAATCATAATATCATTATTGACAAATACGGTTTGAATATGCGTAAAAGCTGTCTTGAGCGCTGCACCTTTTCTAAGATTGTTGGGGTGAATCAGCACCGTAGCCCCAAGTTGTTCAACTTGATGGTAAAACGTGTCATAAGAAGCGTCGCTACCATCATTGACAACAACGATATCTGCTTGAAGTTCTTTTTTGATATCTTGCACGACTTGAACAAGCCGCCGGTCTGGTTCATAAGCTGGAATGACAATGTACATAATAGAGATTCCTTTCTTCTTGTGAACCCAAAACTATTTCTTAAAATCCACCAGGACCTCCGCCGGCACCAGGTCCACTTTCAGTAATTTCTGTTTCACCGTTGACAATCAAAGTTCCGCCATTGCATTGTGATGAGAACGCCATCTTGTGCTTCCATTTCGTCACCTGTAAATGCCCAGTCTGTCGCATTGATACCGTCATCTGAGGCGTTAATTGAGATAGTACCGTCATTGATTGTGATAGCCTTACTTTCCAAACCTTCGACACATGATTGAATATCGATTGTTCCGCCCTCAATCACCAAGTCATTAGAAGCGTGGATACGTCATCACCTGCATTAATGGTAATATTTCCTGATTGAATGTAGATATTTCCTAAAGAAGTATCTTCGTCATTATCGGAATGAATCTTCGGTAGAAGTTAAATTAAGGGTTGAATTATAAATATCGATAGCGCCATTGGCAAAAAATGGCATTTTTACTTGAAGCTATACTAGACGTGGTTTCTGTAATATTCGTCCCAAAAGTATCCTGTGCTAACGCTGTTTTTAAATAATCTGCACTAGAAAGTGTAATATCTGCTACATAATACGCTGTATTGCTTGTATTTCCTGTTGTAATGGTGATAGAGATATTGTCATCTTGATATGAAGTGTCTGTTGTCGTCGCTTCACCAGTATCTGTCGATGCCGTCGTGCTACTTGTTTCTGCAGCAACTTTGGTTACCGCTGATGGTATCACAAATGTTTTCAAAAGAACATAAACATTTACCGATAATAAAGCTGCGCTAAACAACAACGTGTAAGCATGTTTTTTTAGAAAGCTCATCACCTCCTCCTTTCATGCAACGTAAGCTTAATTAAGCCTATCGAATTTGGCTAAAGATTTTCTGAAAAATAGCTAAAAGAAAACTTAATTCTTGATTTTCTATTAAACAATTTACGAAAAAAATGTTTTTGTGTACAATAAATCTATGAAAATCTTAATCACATCTGGTGGAACAACCGAAAAAATCGATTCTGTTCGCGGCATTACTAATCACGCAACAGGAAGTTTAGGAAAATACATTGCAGAAATATTTTTAGAAAATGGACACGAGGTGACTTTAGTAACAACCAAAGGAGCTGTCAAACCACAAAAACAGCCACATTTGACAACCTATATCGTCTCAAATGTTGACAGTTTGGTTGAAACTTTAGAGCCACTTGTTAAAACACATGACGTTTTTATTCATAGCATGGCTGTGTCTGATTACACTCCTGTCTATATGACTGATTTAGATGAGGTTGAAAACGCCGAGCATATTTCAGATTTGCTGACACAGCAAAAAACTGAATCAAAAATTTCATCTAAAGCAGACTATCAAGTCCTCTTTTTGAAGAAAACACCGAAGGTTATCAGTTTGGTCAAAATATGGAATCCTGATATCATGCTGATTGGCTTTAAATTGTTGGTTAACGTCAGCAAGGATGAATTGTTTGCGGTGGCGCGTGCTAGTTTGAAGAAAAATAAAGCACACTATATCGTCGCCAATGATTTAAATGAAATCAATGGGACACAGCATCACGCTTATTTACTCAGTGAAGACGATGTAACCGAAGCCGAAACAAAAACTGAGCTGGCTAAATTAATTTTTGAAAGGGTGACAAATCATGACTAAAACAATCGTACTGGCTGTTTCAGGGAGTATTTCTGCCTATAAAGCAGCTGATTTAAGCAATCAGTTAACCCAATTAGGGTATCAAGTGCACGTTTTAATGACTGAAGCCGCAACGCAATTTATAACGCCACTAACATTGCAAGTTTTATCAAAAAAAGCTGTTCATCTTGATGTTATGAAAGAAGACGACCCAAAAGTTGTTAATCATATTGAACTAGCAAAACAAGCCGACTTATTCGTAGTTGCTCCTGCTTCTGCTAATACAATCGCTAAATTAGCTCATGGTATCGCAGATAATATTGTCACAGCAACTGCGCTAGCTTTGCCGACAGATACTCCAAAATTGATTGCGCCAGCTATGAATACCAAGATGTATGACAATCCACTAACGCAACGCAATTTACAAAACTTGCAAGAAGTCGGTTATCAAGAAATTGAACCGCGTTCAAGCATGCTTGCCTGCGGTGATGTTGGACGTGGTGCTCTTGCTGGATTAGACGCTATCATTCAAAAAATTCAAGACACCATTGAGAACTAAAAATCAAAATCGATACTTGTCAAGACAGTTTTAAATTTGTATAATGAATCAGGCATTTGAAAAACTAAAAATTCCAGATGCTACATTTTTCAGTCCATTTAGGAGGCATCATGAAAAAAAATAAAGCAGCAACCGATGTTGCTATTATTGCTATCTTCTTTGCTATTATGCTTGTGATAAATTTTCTAACAAGTTTAGTGTTTAACCTTTGGCCTGTTCCAATCAAGCCTACGCTCGTGCATGTTCCAGTTATTATCGCTTCTATTGTCTATGGACCACGAATTGGCGCTATCCTAGGTGGATTAATGGGGATTATGAGTGTTACCGTAAACACTCTGACATTGTTACCAACAAGTTATCTCTTTTCTCCATTTGTTGAAAACGGGAATTTTGCTTCACTAATCATTGCTCTTGTTCCACGTATTCTAATCGGTATAACACCTTATTTTGTTTATAAATGGCTACATAATAGAACTGGACTCGTTATTGCTGGTGCGATTGGTTCGATGACAAATACCATTTTCGTTTTAGGAGGCATTTTCCTACTCTTCTCAAACGTCTATAACGGAAACCTCCAAGTTCTGCTTGCTGTTGTTTTCGGAACAAATGCTAACGCTGAAATGATTAGTTCTGCCATCCTAACACTTATGCTTGTTCCAAGTTTACAAAAAATTAAAAATTAACGTTGAAAATCATGGGCTAAAAAGCTTGTGATTTTTTACTTAAAGCTAGTAAAATTTTCAAGTTTTTTTACAAAAAAGTAAGTGTTTCAAGGATTGGGCAACCGTTTGTGTAATCTTCGAAAAAATCCCTCAAAACCCTTATATATCAATATATTCACTTATCTCAAATTAGGACTAGAAAAATCTTTTACAAAGTGGTATAATGAAAGCGTTTAGAAGAACAGATAAAAGGAGTTACAGTATGACTTACACTGAAAACTATCAAAAATGGCTTGACTTTGCGGAACTACCTGACTATCTCCGCGAAGAATTAGTAGCCATGGATGAGAAGACCAAAGAAGATGCCTTCTACACAAACCTTGAGTTCGGTACTGCAGGTATGCGTGGTATCATTGGTGCTGGTACTAACCGCATTAACATCTACGTTGTCCGCCAAGCAACTGAAGGTTTGGCGAAACTCATCGAAACTAAAGGTGAAGACGTTAAAAAACGTGGTGTTGCGATTGCTTACGATTCTCGCCACTTCTCACCAGAATTCGCATTTGAATCTGCTCAAGTTTTAGCAAAACATGGTATTAAAGCTTATGTCTTTGAGTCACTTCGTCCAACACCAGAATTGTCATTTGCAGTTCGTCATCTTGGGACATTTGCAGGCATCATGGTAACTGCTAGTCATAACCCAGCTCCATTTAACGGTTACAAAGTTTATGGTGAAGACGGTGGACAAATGCCGCCAGCTGATGCTGATGCTTTGACTGACTTTATCCGTGCTATTGAAGATCCATTTGCTATCGAATTGGCTGACCTTGAAGAAAGCAAGACTTCTGGTCTTATCGAAGTTATCGGTGAAGCTGTTGATGCTGAATACCTTAAAGAAGTTAAAGATGTTAACATCAACCAAAAATTGATTGATGAATACGGTAAAGACATGAAGATTGTTTACACACCACTTCATGGTACTGGTGAAATGCTTGCTCGTCGTGCACTTGCTCAAGCTGGTTTTGATTCAGTTCAAGTTGTTGAAGCTCAAGCTGTTCCAGACCCAGATTTCTCTACTGTAAAATCTCCAAACCCAGAAAACCAAGAAGCTTTTGCTCTTGCTGAAGAACTTGGTCGCAAAGTTGACGCTGACGTTCTTGTCGCAACTGACCCAGACGCTGACCGTCTCGGTGTTGAAATTCGTCAAGCAGACGGTTCATACCGTAACCTTTCTGGTAACCAAATCGGTGCTATCATCGCTAAATACATTCTTGAGGCTCACAAAACTGCCGGAACTCTTCCAGAAAATGCGGCTTTGGCAAAATCAATCGTTTCAACTGAATTGGTAACAAAAATCGCTGAAAGCTACGGCGCTACAATGTTTAATGTCTTGACCGGTTTCAAATTTATCGCTGGAAAAATTCAAGAATTTGAAGAAAAGCACAATCACACTTACATGTTTGGTTTCGAAGAAAGCTTCGGTTACCTCATTAAACCATTCGTACGCGATAAAGATGCCGTTCAAGCTGTTCTTATCGTTGCTGAAATCGCAGCTTACTACCGCTCACGTGGTTTGACATTGGCTGACGGTATCGAAGAAATCTACAAAGAATACGGATACTTCGCAGAAAAAACAATCTCAGTTACGCTTAGCGGTGTTGATGGAGCTACTGAAATCAAGAAAATCATGGATAAATTCCGTGACAACGCTCCTGCACAATTCAACACAACTGACATTGTAAAAACGGAAGACTTCTTGGCTCAAACAGCCACAAGCGCAAACGGCGTTGAAAAATTGACAACTCCACCAAGCAATGTATTGAAATACACACTTGCAGATGCTTCTTGGATTGCCGTTCGCCCTTCAGGTACTGAACCAAAAATCAAATTCTATATTGCTACGGTTGGTACAGACTTAGCTGATGCAGAAACTAAAATTACTAATATCGAAAAAGAAATCAACGATTTCGTTAAATAATCATTGATTGATTAATATCAAAACAACTCCTTCTATCATGAGGGAGTTGTTTTTACTTCATAACTATATTCATTTTAAAGTAAAAAGGTTTTAAAAGAACTTGGTTGCATCATTATATTTATGCAACAAAAAAACACCTCATAATCATGAGGTGCTCAAATATATAAATAGCCAAAGAACCAAAATTAGACGTTACCAGTTAGCCATGCGATGATAAAGAATAAAGCGAAACCAAATAGATAAATAAGACCAATGATTGATAACCTTTTAAGCCAAGTTTAACTTGATGTTCTTTGTTATTTACTAATGAATAATTAAGATAAGCAAAGAATGGTGTTGTGATGAACGATGCAATCATTGCAAAACGAAGCATTGTTGCAACATTACCAGCAAAAAGATAAACAATGACCAATCCAATAACCGCTGTCAATGTCATCCAACCATAAAGTGCTTTTTGAGAAGCTTCCTTTTTGCCAAGAAGCAGACGGAGCGCTTCGTTATTCGCACGTGAATATCCGTCAATAACTGTGATAACCGTTCCGAAAATACATAGGAAAGCAATAAGCGTAATCAAGAAACGAGACCATTCGCCAAGAACAGAAGCGTACATATTGACAAATTGAGCAATGTAAGCTGCTGAAGCGCTTTGTACTTCTTCACTTGAACCAAATTGAATAAGGGCACCCAAAGCACAGAAAATGAGGGCTAAAATGGCTGTTCCGATATAACCAGTATTGAAATCAAAAATAGCATCTGCTTCTGACATTTTGACTTGTTTGCGCTTTTCGACAGACCACATTGAGTTGATTGCTGAAATTTCAATCGGGCAAGGCATCCACCCCATCAATGATACAATAAATGGCAGAGCTGCCATACGCCAAGGCGTAGGAGCTTCAAAATCTGGTGCGTATTCACGGTGTTTATAAATAGAGCAATAACCACAGCTACAACAGTCGCAATTGTCAAGGCTGTCATGACCCATTTTGCTAACGAATCAAGGAATTTGTAACCGCCAATCAACAACATCGCCCAAATAATCACGATGATAATTGTTGTTAATTGAGAAATGCTTAGCCCAAATCCATTTGGAAAAATGTTGTAAAGAATAGCTGCACAAAGAATACCACCCCCTGCTGTGTTAACGATAGCTGAGAAAATATTCAAAACAAAGAAAATCGCTAACCAACCTTTACCTTTTTCGGCATATCCTTCAATCAAACTCTTGTCATTTTCCATGGTATATTGTGACCCAAAACGGAAAAATGGGTATTTGAAAATATTGATGAGAAGAATCACTAGCGCTAATTGCCAGCCATAGATAGCTCCTGCTTGAGTAGAGGATACAATGTGTGAGCCGCCAACCGCGGCAGAAGCTATCAAGATACCTGGACCAAGCGCTTTTAGCTTAGTTCGCCAATTCGATTGTTGTTCTATATTTTCAGTCATAAAACAGACCTCTTTCTAAATAAACTTTTCAATATTCAGATAATTCTGAATTATAGAAACCTAATTTTACAACTTCCCTATCAGAAAGTCAACCTTTATTTTAGGAAAAAATTTGAAAAAATGAACATTAAAAATCCCCGCTTTTCAAAGCGAGGAAAATCATAAATTTACAGCTTAGTTAAATAGATTTTTAAAGAAATTAACAATTGCTTGCCAAATGTTCGCTAGGAAGCCTTTACTTGATTCCAAAGCGTCTGCGGCATCAAAATTAAGATTAATTCCTTTAAATGTTGAACTTGCATTTGAAACAATGCTATCTTTCAAAGAAGCAAGTGTTGATTTAAAACTACCGCTATCAATGATACTTGATTTTGAAAGGTTAAAAGCAAAGTTAACAATCACGGTAATTTGGTCACTTGACAAAACATCTTTTAGCTCATAATTATCAAGGGTTTCTTCAACGATTTTACGAACATCTTCTTTTGAAACGCCATCACCGGCATCTGCAACGGCTGATTTAATGTCGGTTAAGGCAACGTTCAATTTGTCAGCATCATAACCGTATGTTCCTTGATTCTCAGAGTTGATAGTCAATAGAGCTTCTAACTCTTCTTGAGCTAATTCTTTACTTTCATCAGAAACATCAGCACCATTTTCTTCTAAAGAATAATAAATCCCAGCTAACGCTGACTCACCTGTAACAGCGATGGGTGAAGCTACTGTAATAGCTGCGTGCTCAATACCTAGTGTAACAGCTGCATTTCGATACATATCTTCAGTAACTTTTGTAATATTCTCTGGTGTGACAATATTAACTGCCAAAGTCTCTGAAGAACCTAATTTTTGAATTTTAACAATGAATACAATTGCAAGCTAGAATCGTCTGCGACGTTCATAATATTAGCATAGGCACTTGTTGTAATAGTCTTAACGCTTGTATCCGTTGAACTGTCATAACCTAACAAAGCCAACGTTTGTGTGCGCTGATCGTCTGACAAAGAGAGTATCCTAAAACATAGTCAGGTTGAACATAAGTTTCATCAATGACATCCTGAACAGAGTTACTTGACGCTTGGACGCTGTTAACAGTGACAATAGATAAAACTGCTAAAGCACAAGCCATCAATGTCTTTTTAAATTTCATCTTAATCACTTTCCTTTCTCTTAGAGACCCTGTTATACCATTTATTGAGAATTCAGTCTGAAAAAACTGTTTTATCTCCTGCTAAATTACTCATGTAATTCTAGTGGCAGACCATCTGGGTCGAAAAAGAAGGTCATTTTCTTGTCTGTATAATCATCATAGCGCACAGGCTGAACATAAATTCCTATGCTTTCCAATTCAGCTTTGTAAGCATCAACATCATTGACGTAAAAAGCCAAATGACGTAGCCCACAAGCCTCCATATGATACTCAGGTTGCCCAACGCGTTTTGGCGGTGCAACATAATCTGGATCGCTGAGCTTATTTCCGAAAATCTCTAATTCAATCGTTCCACATTTTAAATCAAGTTTGTAATCGTGGCGCTCTGGTCTATGATTTTCACGAATAATTTCAAAACCTAATTTATTGACGTAAAAATCACGTGATTTTTCATAGTCAGAAACAATTAGTGCGACATGGTGAACTGCATTTAATTTCATTATTTTCTCCTTAACAAGAAATAAAAGCTGGAGTTGTCCCAGCTTTTATTAAAATGTCATTTGATTATAGGAATACTCAAATGCTTTAAGAATATCATCTGATGCCTCGTTATAAGCTACGGAAGATTCAAGATTTCCTTTAACGACAATACGTTCGGTTGCGTCTTGATCCATGCAAGTAACAAGTGTCACTTGAGATTGTCCAGGAGTATCATTAATAACATCTGAGCGATCTGGGGTAACTGATTTAATCTCCGTAATCACATAAGTGTAAATAGTTGATTTATCTGTTAAATAAATTTTCATTCCCGCTTTTGCGTTTTCTAGAGGAGAAAAAAGCATTTTGGAAGAACCAACCAAACCAAACACGTGATGACTAGCTAGAGCATAGTTATTTTCACCACCCATGACTTGGTTTTCTTTCATTGTTCCAGCTCCATAGGATAATTCTGTATTTCCTAGTCCTTTAAAAATTGGCAAATTAATACCAACATCTGGCACTGCTATGCCACCAATAACGGGCAGATTAGCACTATTTGCCTGTTTTTTTAAAACAGATTGAATGGAAATAGGTTCTACTGATGAAAAATCATAAGTAACATCAGCACTCTCATTTTCCTTGATTTTCTTTTTAGAAACTTTAGTAATTTGATAATGATTCGACTCTTGACCAATCAAAAAATTACAAATAGATTTGTGAAAAATCAAAGCTATGCCAACAATCAATAAAAGCAAACATAAAAACAATCTAAGAGTATTCCAAAAACGATGTGTTTTTTTCTCTTTTTTTACCATACTACTCTAAGCCTTCTCCAGTTTTTTCTTCCTCTTCCTCTGGTTCAATAAGTGCAAACGTCATAATTTTAGCGTCTTGGTCAAGTCTCATGATTTTAACACCTAGTGTGGCACGACCTGTTTGTGAGATACTAGCAACATTTGTACGAATAATAACCCCTGTGTCAGTAATGACCATAATATCTTCGTCGCCATTAACGGTTGCTAATCCCGCTAACTGACCATTCTTTTCCGCAATATTTGCAGTCTTAATACCTTTACCGCCACGACCTTTAGTTGGGTATTCTGAAGCCAATGTACGTTTTCCGTAACCTTTTTCAGTGATAACAAGCACTTCTTGGTCATCTGAAATGCGTGAAGCTCCGACCACTTCATCACCTTCACGAAGATTGATACCACGGACACCCGTTGCAGAACGGCTCATGCTACGAACGGCAGACTCATTGAAACGAACGCTGTAACCAGTTTTAGTACCGATAATAATATCGTCGTTACCATTTGTTCTGATAACGTTAATTAATTCATCACCATCTTTAAGATTGAGGGCTTTTAGTCCGTTTTGACGAATATTGCTAAATTCAGATTCTTTGGTACGTTTAACAACTCCTTGACGCGTAACGAAGAAAAGATAACTTTCGTTGTCATCGTATCCAGATTGACTAATGATTGTCTGAACAATTTCGCCTTCATCTAATTTCAAAAGGTTAACAATTGGTAATCCTTTGGCTGTACGTCCATATTCTGGAATTTCGTAACCTTTCAAACGATAAACACGACCTTTGTTTGTCATAAAGTAAACATGGTCATGAGTGCTTGTTGATACCAATTCACGAACAAAGTCATCATCATTAACACCAGTACCTTGGACACCACGTCCACCACGTTTTTGGGTACGGAATTCATCTTGCGCTAAACGTTTAATATACCCTTTATTTGAAAGAGTGATAAGAACATCTTCCTCTTCAATCAAGTCTTCATCTTCAAGAGAAAGAACTTCTCCAACCATCAATTCTGTACGACGTGGGTCAGCATATTTACGCTTGATGTCATCCATTTCTTCTTTGATGATTGCGACAACACGTTCTGGTTTTGCCAAAATATCAGCTAAATCAGCAATCAAAGCAAGTAAATCATCGTATTCAGCTTGGATTTTTTCACGTTCCAAACCTGTCAAACGACGAAGACGCATATCAAGGATAGCTTGACTTTGACGTTCAGACAAATCAAAACGGCTCATCAATTCGCCTTGGGCAATCACATCTGTTTCACTGTTTCGGATAATGCTGATAACCTCATCAAGATGATCAAGTGCAACCAGCAACCCTTCTAAGATGTGAGCGCGTTTTTCAGCCTTAGCTTTATCAAACTCTGTACGACGAACAATAACTTCTTTTTGGTGTTCAATATAATCAACGATGATTTGTTTCAAAGAAAGAATCTTTGGCACACCATTTTCAATAGCAAGCATATTAAAGCTAAAGTTTGTTTGCAAACTAGTTAATTTGAACAAGTTATTTAAGATAACATTTGCTGAAGCATCACGGCGTACTTCAATGATGAAACGAATCCCTTCACGGCTTGATTCATCACGAACAGCTGTAATTCCTTCAATACGTTTTTCTTGCGCTAAGCGAACAATGTGTTCGTGTACTTTTGTCTTGTTAACACCGTATGGGAATTCTGTGACAACGATACGTTCGCGTCCGCTCTTAGTTGTTTCAATTTCAGTACGAGAACGTAAAACGATTGAGCCTTTACCTGTTTCGTAAGCTTTGCGAATACCAGATTTACCCATAACAAGTGCACCTGTTGGGAAGTCAGGACCAGGCAAGACTTCCATTAATTCACGTGTTGTTACGTCAGGATTGTCCATAACCAATTTGACAGCGTCAATAGACTCTCCTAAGTTGTGCGGTGGGATATTTGTCGCCATACCAACGGCAATCCCTGTAGCACCGTTAACAAGCAAGTTTGGAAAACGTGACGGCAAAACAAGCGGCTCACGCTCACTACCATCGTAGTTATCTTGGAAGTCGACGGTATTTTTGTTAATATCACGAAGCATTTCAAGAGCAATTTTGCTCATGCGTGCTTCTGTATAACGCTGAGCGGCAGCACCGTCACCATCCATAGAACCGAAGTTCCCATGTCCATCAACGAGCATATGACGATAGCTCCACCATTGTGCCATACGAACCATGGCTTCATAAATAGACGAATCACCATGTGGGTGATATTTACCCATAACATCCCCAGTGATACGCGCAGATTTCTTATGAGGTTTGTCTGGCGTCACACCGAGCTCATTCATTCCATATAAAATACGACGATGAACTGGTTTTAATCCATCGCGTACATCAGGAAGCGCACGAGCGACAATAACAGACATGGCGTAATCAATAAAGCTTGTCTTCATTTCTGAAGTCAAATTTACATCAATTAAATTTTTATCCTGCATTAAGGAAAAACACTCCTTTTCTAGTGTAAAACTCTACTATATTATACCACATTTTTTTGCAAAAATAGCGCTTTTTCACCAGAATCACTTGTTTTCTTCTTTTTTCGAATTTTTACAATAAGTTCGTGACATTTCTCACTTAACATGTTAAAATATTATTCGTATGGGCGTCAGCCTAAAAAATTTAAGGAGATGTTTAGATAAATGACTGCAACTAAACAACACAAAAAAGTTATCCTTGTTGGTGACGGTGCCGTAGGTTCTTCTTACGCATTCGCACTTGTAAACCAAGGAATCGCTCAAGAACTTGGTATCATCGAAATCCCACAATTGTTCAACAAAGCTGTTGGGGATGCTGAAGACCTTAGCCACGCTCTTGCTTTCACTTCACCTAAAAAAATCTACGCAGCTAAATACGAAGACTGTGCAGATGCTGACCTTGTAGTTATCACTGCAGGTGCTCCACAAAAACCAGGTGAAACTCGTCTTGACCTTGTTGGTAAAAACCTTGCTATCAACAAATCAATCGTAACTGAAATTGTTAAATCTGGATTCAAAGGAATCTTCTTGGTTGCTGCAAACCCAGTTGACATCTTGACTTACTCTACATGGAAATTCTCTGGATTCCCTAAAGAACGCGTTATCGGTTCAGGTACTTCACTTGACTCAGCTCGTTTCCGTCAAGCATTGGCTGAAAAACTTGATGTTGATGCTCGTTCAGTTCACGCATACATCATGGGTGAACACGGTGACTCAGAATTTGCAGTTTGGTCACACGCTAACGTTGCAGGTGTAAACCTTGAAAACTACCTCAAAGATGTTCAAAATGTTAACGAAGCTGAATTGGTTGAACTTTTCGAAGGTGTTCGTGATGCTGCTTACTCAATCATCAACAAAAAAGGTGCTACATTCTACGCTATCGCTGTTGCGCTTGCTCGTATCACTAAAGCAATCCTTGATGACGAAAATGCAGTTCTTCCACTTTCTGTATTCCAAGAAGGTCAATACCCTGGCGTAACTGACTGCTACATCGGTCAACCAGCTATCGTTGGTGCTAACGGTATCGTTCGTCCAGTTAACATTCCTTTGAATGACGCTGAACAACAAAAAATGGAAGCTTCTGCTAAAGAATTGAAAGCTATCATCGACGAAGCTTTCTCTAAAGAAGAATTCGCTTCTGCAGCTAAAAACTAATTCTAGTTTTTAACATAATAAAAGCTATCCTGATTCAGGATAGCTTTTATGTATTCTATTTATTTCGCATTTAACGCTGCCATTGTGATGTAGTTGTATGGTTTGTTGAAATGCGGTAGGAAGAATAAGTCTGTTAAAGCAAGTTTATCAATCGTCACTTGTTCTTGGATAGCAAGCGAGAATAAGTGAATTCCCATTGAGATATCTTTTTTCGCCATTATTTGTGCACCAAGAATGACACGTGATGTTTTATCATAAACAATTTTTAGAGTAACTTGGAAATTATCTTTTTGAATGAATTCTGGTTTTTGATTATCCACATACTCGACTTCAAGAGCATCAAAGCCTTTTACTTTTGCCTTTTCTAGAGTCAATCCTGTCGAAACCATATTCAAGCCATAAATTGAAATACCATTTGAGCCTTGAACACCTGCCCCTTCTAGTTTATGACCACAAGCGTTGTGTGCTGCAACAATTCCTGTACGGACAGCATTTGAAGCAAGGGCGATGTAATCTGTTGATTGTGTCGCATTGTTATAAATCGTTGCACAATCACCGATAGCATAGACATCAGGTATACTTGTTTCCTGGTATTTATCAACTAAAAAGGCACCATTTGGGAACAATTTAATTTTATCTTGAGCCAATGCTGTATTGGGACGAAAACCAACTGCTAGAATAACCATATCGACATCATATTCTGATTTATCAGTGATGATTCTTTCCAGTTTTGTCTTACCAACAATTTCCTGCACAGCTTCTCCAAATGCTAAATGAATGCCATGTTCTTGTAAATTATTTGCCATTGCGTCACTCAAATCGCGGTCATAATATCCAGCTAAACAAGTCTCTGCAACGTCGATAAGCGTTACTTCTTTTCCTTTGCGTTGAAAAGCTTCTGCTAATTCAACACCGATATAGCCTGCTCCGACGACAGCTACACGAGAAATAGCTTTCTCTTTCAACCTCTCAATAACATCTTCAGCATTCTGATAAAGTTTAACAAATTGAACGTTTTCGAGTTTTGATTCAAATTCAAGCGAATCTTCTTTCATGCTAACACCCTTAATTGGCGGGATGATTGGCTGTGAGCCTGTTGCAAAAATCAATTTATCATATGTTTCAAAATGTTTTTGCCCATCAACAAGTGCTGTGATTTCTTTTTTATCATAATCAATCGATTCCACAGGAGAATTCATATAAACTTTAGCACCAAGTTGTTCTAATTCATCCTTGTCTGAATAGAATAATCCTTCAGGTCCAGCGATTTGTTCTCCGATCCATAATGCCATACCACAACCGAGAAATGAAATATTTGAATTTTGGTCAAAAACAACCACTTCATTTTCAGTGCCATAATTGGTTAACATTGTCTTTATGCAAGCTGTACCAGCATGATTTGCTCCAATAACAACAATTTTACTCATAGAAAGTAACCTCTAACTAATTAAATTTAACATAACTAATATACCATACCTGTAAAACGCTTACAAATAATTTGCTTATAAAAAATAAGCTGGTAAAACTGTACCGCACCCCAAAAGTTAGACATAAAATCTAACGATTGGGGTGTTTTTGTATGAAATTAAGTTATGAAGATAAACTAGAAATATATCAGTTAAGACAGGCTGGTTTTTCTTGGCCTTATATTAGTCGAAAGTACGGTGTATGTCTATCCAATCTTAAGTACATGGTACGGATTATGGATAAACATGGTATTGAAGTTGTTAAAAAAGGGAAAAATAAGTATTATCCCTCTAAATTAAAGCAGGAAATCATTAATAAAGTTCTTAGAGATGGTCAGTCACAAATACAGGTTTCTCTTGACTATGCCCTCCCCAATCAAGGAACACTTCCTAATTGGCTTTCCCAATACAAGAAAAACGGGTATACTATTGTTGAGAAACAACGAGGGAGACCGAGTA
>ERZ1034847.145-NODE-145-length-39958-cov-82.130717_pt1 | contig 39958 bp, 34 predicted proteins | sample MGYA00520633_ERZ1034847 | MGnify/ENA primary metagenome ERZ1034847 (study PRJEB33766, sample SAMN09781732) | gut metagenome | biome: gut microbiome | host: Homo sapiens | place: Madagascar | study: EMG produced TPA metagenomics assembly of the PRJNA485056 data... | reverse complement strand
AATACCTGCCTGTCACGCAGGGGGTCGCGGGTTCGAGTCCCGTCCGTTCCGCCACTTATTAAGAAGCCTCGAGTTAACGCTCGAGGTTTTTTTTCGTCTGTATATCTATTATTGCCAGAATCGCAAAAATCCTCTGCATTTTACGCTCTTTTTCCTCAACAGTCTGAAGCCCATAATCACCTCAGTTAACGAAAATAGCATTAAAAGAGGCATATTATGGCTATCCCTGCATTTGGTTTAGGTACTTTCCGTCTGAAAGACGACGTTGTTATTTCATCTGTGATAACGGCGCTTGAACTTGGTTATCGCGCAATTGATACCGCACAAATCTATGATAACGAAGCCGCAGTAGGTCAGGCGATTGCAGAAAGTGGCGTGCCACGTCATGAACTCTACATCACCACTAAAATCTGGATTGAAAATCTCAGCAAAGACAAATTGATCCCAAGTCTGAAAGAGAGCCTGCAAAAATTGCGTACCGATTATGTTGATCTGACGCTAATCCACTGGCCGTCACCAAACGATGAAGTCTCTGTTGAAGAGTTTATGCAGGCGCTGCTGGAAGCCAAAAAACAAGGGCTGACGCGTGAGATCGGTATTTCCAACTTCACGATCCCGTTGATGGAAAAAGCGATTGCTGCTGTTGGTGCTGAAAACATCGCTACTAACCAGATTGAACTCTCTCCTTATCTGCAAAACCGTAAAGTGGTTGCCTGGGCTAAACAGCACGGCATCCATATTACTTCCTATATGACGCTGGCGTATGGTAAGGCCCTGAAAGATGAGGTTATTGCTCGTATCGCAGCTAAACACAATGCGACTCCGGCACAAGTGATTCTGGCGTGGGCTATGGGGGAAGGTTACTCAGTAATTCCTTCTTCTACTAAACGTAAAAACCTGGAAAGTAATCTTAAGGCACAAAATTTACAGCTTGATGCCGAAGATAAAAAAGCGATCGCCGCACTGGATTGCAACGACCGCCTGGTTAGCCCGGAAGGTCTGGCTCCTGAATGGGATTAAGCCTCTCTGACAGCTCCTCCGGGAGCTGTTTTTACATGCTCGCTAAGGAAATCGATAAAAGCCCGGATGCGCGTACTTACCGCACGGTCGCTGTAATAGACGGCACTGAATGGCATTTCCACTGGCAACACTTTATCTGCCATTAACTCCACCAATTCTCCGCGAGCGATTTCTTTGTCGATCATGTAGTCGGACAAACACGCAATCCCGTTGCCACTCAGGCAAAGCTGTTTCAGTGTTTCCCCACTATTGGATGACAAACCGTACTTCACCTCATGTAATTGTCCATCGCTACGGGCTATCGGCCAGGTATTGAGGGAAGCGGGTTCAGTGAATCCCAGGCAAATATGTTGCTTTAAATCGTCGATCGTTTCTGGCTTCCCGTAGCGGGAAATATAATCGGGGGAGGCGATAATTTTTCGATAACTGTTAAATAACGGCCTGGCACGTAAGCTGGAATCCGTTAACGTACCAGCGCGTATCGCGACATCCACTTTTCTTTCGATCAAATTAATAATCGTTTCGGAGGAGACTAGCGATAAAGTGACTTCCGGATAGCGTTCACGGAAAGGCTTAATCAACGGCATCAGAAAGTGCAGCACCACTGGAGTTGCGGCATCGATGCGCAACAGTCCACGCGGTGTATTACGCGTCTCCATAATTTCTGATTCTGCCGCTGCCATTTCCTGCAAAATTGACTGTACGCGACGAAAATAACGCTGGCCTTCTTCCGTCAGGCTAAGTTGTCGCGTGGTCCGATTAAGCAGGCTAACGCCAAGTTTCATCTCCAGCTTTTTCACTGCCCGGCTTACCGCTGAGTTTGCTTGCCCTAATTGTTCCGCTGCCCGGCTAAAGCTGCCGCTTTCTACGACCGAAACAAAAATGGCGAGTTCTTCCGACGTGGCTTTCATTTTTGCTCCTGTTGCAAAATAGAAGAGATATTTTGAATTTATTTGTCATTAAACCATCAGGATGCGTGATATGTCATCCGATTTAATGTTCTCAATAATGAGCAAAATTCTGACCTGTGTAAGCACTTGCTTACATAACAATATACAATTGCTCGTTGAAAGAGTGAGCTAAAATCCCTATAACAGTAGAACCCTCCCGAGTGCGGAAGGGTTGACGTAATAGAGGTTTCAAAGTCAAAAGTGCGAAAAAACACCTATGCCATGCGCTATGTTGCCGGACAACCTGCGGAAAGGATCTTACCGCCGGGGTCTTTTGCGAGCATCGGCCAGGCATTACCACCTGGAGAACCGTTAAGTACCGAAGAGCGTATTCGGATCCTGGTGTGGAACATATACAAACAGCAACGCGCTGAATGGTTGTCGGTATTAAAGAACTACGGCAAAGATGCACATCTGGTGTTATTGCAGGAAGCGCAGACAACGCCAGAGTTAGTACAGTTTGCGACCGCTAACTATCTTGCCGCCGATCAGGTGCCCGCTTTCGTGCTGCCACAACATCCTTCCGGTGTAATGACCCTTTCGGCGGCGCATCCAGTGTATTGCTGCCCGTTACGTGAACGAGAACCCATTTTGCGTCTGGCGAAGTCGGCACTGGTGACGGTCTATCCATTACCTGACACCCGCCTGTTGATGGTGGTTAATATACACGCCGTCAACTTCAGTCTGGGCGTGGATGTCTATAGTAAGCAGTTACTTCCTATTGGTGATCAGATAGCTCACCACAGCGGCCCGGTCATTATGGCGGGAGATTTCAATGCCTGGAGCCGTAGAAGGATGAACGCGTTATATCGCTTTGCGCGGGAAATGTCGCTGCGCCAGGTGCGTTTTACCGATGATCAGCGCCGTCGGGCGTTTGGCCGCCCGCTCGATTTTGTTTTCTACCGTGGTCTGAACGTCAGCGAAGCTTCTGTATTGGTTACGCGCGCTTCCGATCACAATCCGCTACTCGTTGAATTCAGTCCCGGCAAGCCTGATAAATAAGGTATGTCAGGTCTGCCACAGGGCAGACCAACGTTTGGCGCTGTCCTTTTATACTCAAACAACAAAAGGACAGCGCAATGACAACACAATCCCACCATGACCACGTAGAAAAGCAGTTTAGCTCTCAAGCCTGCGAATATCTGACCAGTACCGTACATGCATCCGGACGAGATTTACAGCGCCTGGCGGTGCGTCTGGCTGATTATCCTGGTGCAAGTGTACTTGATATGGGCTGCGGAGCAGGGCATGCCAGCTTTGTCGCTGCGCAAAACGTGAGCACGGTGGTGGCGTATGACTTATCTGCCCACATGCTGGATGTCGTGGCACAAGCTGCCGAAGTCCGGCAACTGAAAAATATCACCACCCGCCAGGGTTATGCCGAAAGTCTGCCATTTGCCGATAACGCATTTGATATTGTTATCAGCCGTTATTCTGCCCATCACTGGCATGATGTTGGTGCAGCACTGCGTGAAGTGAACCGGATATTGAAACCTGGCGGTAGGATGATTGTGATGGACGTAATGTCTCCGGGTCATCCAGTGCGCGACATCTGGTTACAGACGGTAGAAGCATTACGCGATACCTCTCACGTACGAAACTACGCCAGCGGTGAGTGGTTGAGGTTAATCAATGAAGCCAATCTGATAGTTGATAATTTAATTACAGATAAGTTACCGCTGGAATTTTCTTCATGGGTCGCGAGAATGCGTACGCCAGAAGCGTTAGTAGACGCTATTCGCATTTACCAACAGAGCGCATCGACAGAGGTGAGAACGTATTTTGCCTTGCAGAATGATGGCTCTTTCACCAGTGATATCATCATGGTAGAAGCACATAAAGCAGCATAAATAAAAAAGGCACCGGGGGAATCGGTGCCTTTTTATTATCTGGTTTGTCAGGAATCTGGCATGTTGTTGTTTTTCACAAACAACGTCAGCTTGTCGCCTGGTTGCAGATTCGCAGTGTCGCTGTTCCAGCGCATCACATCTTTGATGTTCACGCCGTGGCGTTTAGCAATGCTTGAAAGCGAATCGCCTTTGCGCACACGATACGTAATGCTATCGCTGTTGTTTGCCAGTCGCTGTGCGCTACTGCCTGCACCAATCGTCAAACTTTGGCCTGGCTTCAGCTTAGATCCGCGCAGTTTGTTCCACTGCTGCAAATCTTTGGTGCTTACGCCGAGACGTGAAGCGATACTTGAAAGCGTGTCGCCAGAGCGTACGGTGTAAACACGGCTGTTAAGCGGCGTATTGTCGGCAACCAGCGTCGACTGTACAGCAGCAATTTCGCCTGAAGCGAGAGATTCACGCAGTTGATCTGCATGCTTCTTTGGCACCATCACGTATTGCGGACCACTTGCGCCCAGCGTGGAGCCTTTCACGCCAGCGTTGAATGTCTTCAGCTTGCTGACGGAAATCCCCGCCATATCTGCAACCTTCGCCATTTCAACCGGGCTGCTCAGGTGCACACGCGCCAGAGCACGGCTTTCATCGGTCGTTGGCAGACGTACGCCATAACGCTTGCTGTTTTTGAGAATATCACTCAATGCCAGCATTTTAGGCACGTACTGCTTCGTTTCCTGCGGCAACGGTAACGACCAGAAGTCCGTGGATTTCCCACGCGCTTTGTTCGTTTTAATTGCCTTCATGACCCGACCTTCGCCGCTGTTATAAGCCGCTACGGTCAGAAGCCAGTCGCCGTCAAACATTTTGTTCAGACGCTGCATCATATTCAGCGCGGCAGTTGTTGAAGCAACAACATCGCGACGCGCGTCATAATTGCGGGTCTGTTTCAAACCATAATTGCGCCCCGTGCTCGGAATGATCTGCCAGATGCCTGCGGCATTGGCGCCAGACGTTGCGTGAGGATCAAAAGCGCTCTCCACTATGGGTAGTAGTACCAGTTCCATAGGCATGTTACGTTTTTTAACTTGCCCTGCTATCCAGTACATATACGGCTCTGCCCGTAAAGTTACATCGTGGAGATAGCTCTTATTGCGTAAATATTTCTGTTTCTGTTCGCGAATCCGGTCATTTTCCGGAATTCCCATCTTTAGCTCGTCGCCAATGAAAGCCCACAAGTCACCATCTGGCGCGATAGACGTCCCATCGTCCATCCATCGTGCCTGACTTGTAAACTTTGCTGCTTCCCCTTGACCAGCTGCAGAAAGGCTCTGTGCGTGCTGTTGAACGTTGCCGGTACTCTGGCAACCCACGAGCAGGACAGAGGCGAGTAATATCGCTTTTGCCTTCATGTGTGTGTCAATAGTTGCTTAAAAGACGACCGATCATAACGGCGAACGGAGCCGATGACAAGAAAGTTTTATCAGAACCTATCTTTCTTTGACCTTAACCATGCAAAACGCTCTTCAGGTTGTTGCAATAATGTTTCTTCATTAATTACATTAATTAAATCAATATCTTCCGTTCTTAAAAAAACATTAATTTGCCGCTCATTTTTCAGAATTACGGGTAGTGTTATTTGATTTTTTGCCCGTAACTCCTTAACTTTACGATAATAATCATTTATGGACAAATCGTGCGGAAGAATACTCAAAGCAAACTTCATATTTGATAACGTATATTCATGAGCACAACATACCAATGTATCGTCAGGTAACGCACTTAACTTATTAAGTGATTGATACATTTGTGATGCTGTCCCTTCAAACAACCTACCACACCCACCAGAAAACAGCGTGTCGCCGCAAAATAGATAAGGTTTACTGAAGTAACAGATATGTCCTAAAGTGTGACCCGGTGTGGCAATTACACTAAATTCATGCCCCAAAACGAAGGCAGTTTCGCCATCTTTGACTACCTGTGTTGTTCCCTTATCTTGTGTCTCTTGTGGACCATACACCACAATTTGCGGAAACTTTTCCACCAGTTCTTTTACGCCGCCAACGTGATCGTGATGATGGTGGGTGAGAAATATGGCCTCCGGTTGCCAGTTATTGGCGGCAATGGCGTTTAATACCGGCTCTGCGTCTCCGGGATCGACAATCAGGCAGCGACCTGCTTCATCATTCAAAACCCAGATGTAATTGTCATCAAAGGCGGGAATACTGTTAAGATTCATAGATTACCTCTTAGTGTGAAACGGAAGGTTGTGATGAAACCGGCAAGAGTCCCTCAAACTGTCGTGGCTCCTGATCGCTGGGGCGATTTGCCCTGGGGAGAGCTTTATCGCAAGGCGCTGGAGCGCCAGCTCAACCCGTGGTTCACTAAAATGTATGGTTTTCATCTGCTTAAGATTGGCAATTTAAGCGCAGAAATCAATTGCGAAGCGTGCGCGGTTTCTCATCAAGTGAATGTTTCTGCGCAAGGAATGCCCGTCCAGGTGCAGGCGGATCCACTTCATCTTCCTTTTGCCGATAAATCCGTTGATGTTTGTCTACTGGCACATACATTGCCGTGGTGCACCGATCCGCATCGTTTATTGCGTGAAACCGATCGGGTATTGATTGATGATGGCTGGCTGGTGATTAGTGGCTTCAATCCCATTAGTTTAATGGGATTACGCAAACTTGTGCCGGTATTGCGAAAAACCTCGCCCTATAACAGCCGGATGTTTACTCTGATGCGGCAACTGGACTGGCTCTCTTTGTTGAATTTTGAAGTGCTGCACGCCAGCCGTTTCCACGTTCTCCCGTGGAACAAACACGGAGGAAAACTATTGAATGCGCATATTCCTGCGCTTGGTTGCTTACAACTTATTGTTGCCCGGAAACGGACTATTCCTTTAACGCTAAACCCGATGAAACAGAGTAAAAACAAGCCACGAATTCGCCAGGCGGTTGGAGCCACCCGGCAATGTCGTAAACCACAAGCTTAAACTTCGACTTGGTAGCCCGTATCTTCCAGTGTGGGATTCATTGCCGCAGCACGAGCCAGTTCATCACAGCGTTCGTTTTCCGGGTGTCCGGCATGGCCTTTAACCCATTCCCATTTGATTTGATGCTGCCCCAATGCAGCATCAAGACGTTGCCAGAGATCGACATTTTTTACTGGTTTTTTGTCTGCTGTTTTCCAGCCACGTTTTTTCCAGTTATGGATCCACTGGGTGATACCTTGGCGGACATACTGGCTGTCGGTACTCAAAATGACTTCGCAATGTTCTTTTAACGCCTCCAGCGCGACAATAGCGGCCATCAACTCCATACGGTTGTTGGTGGTGCGGGTGTAGCCTGCGCTAAAGGTTTTCTCGCGTCCGCGATAGCGTAAAATAGCGCCGTAACCCCCAGGTCCAGGATTACCCAGACACGAACCATCGGTGAAAATTTCTACCTGTTTAAGCATCTCTGGTAGACTTCCTGTAATTGAATCGAACTGTAAAACGACAAGTCTGACATAAATGACCGCTATGAGCACTGCAATTACACGCCAGATCGTTCTCGATACCGAAACCACCGGTATGAACCAGATTGGTGCGCACTATGAAGGCCACAAGATCATTGAGATTGGTGCCGTTGAAGTGGTGAACCGTCGCCTGACGGGCAATAACTTCCATGTTTATCTCAAACCCGATCGGCTGGTGGATCCGGAAGCCTTTGGCGTACATGGTATTGCCGATGAATTTTTGCTCGATAAGCCCACGTTTGCCGAAGTAGCCGATGAGTTCATGGACTATATCCGCGGCGCGGAGTTGGTGATCCATAACGCAGCGTTCGATATCGGCTTTATGGACTACGAGTTTTCGTTGCTTAAGCGCGATATTCCGAAGACCAATACCTTCTGTAAGGTCACCGATAGCCTTGCGGTGGCGAGGAAAATGTTTCCTGGTAAGCGCAACAGCCTCGATGCGTTATGTGCCCGCTACGAAATAGATAACAGTAAACGAACGCTACACGGGGCATTACTCGATGCACAGATCCTTGCGGAAGTTTATCTGGCGATGACCGGTGGTCAAACGTCGATGGCTTTTGCGATGGAAGGAGAGACACAGCAGCAACAAGGTGAAGCAACAATTCAGCGCATTGTACGTCAGGCAAGTAAGTTACGCGTTGTTTTTGCGACAGATGAAGAGCTTGCAGCTCATGAAGCCCGTCTTGATCTGGTGGAGAAGAAGGGCGGAAGCTGCCTCTGGCGGGCATAAATACCTGTAAAAGGCGCTAAAAATAGCGGCTTGGGCGATTTTTGCAGCAAACGATTCAAAAGATGAGAAAAACCGTTGACGAAGGGTGAGGCAATCCGTAATATTCGCCTCGTTCCCAACGGAACACAACGCGGAGCGGTAGTTCAGTCGGTTAGAATACCTGCCTGTCACGCAGGGGGTCGCGGGTTCGAGTCCCGTCCGTTCCGCCAAATTCACTCATGAAAATGAGTTCAGAGAACCGCAAGATTTTTAATTTTGCGGTTTTTTTTGCATTTAAATCCCGCTATTTCTTCGGTCTATGGTTTTGTTATGCTGTAAATGTGTTAATCACATATGGTAGACCATATCATTAATATTTAATCATACTATCGAATCATTCAATTTAAATATATTTGAATGTTATGATTTTCATTTTTCTATTGATTTAATGAATTTATATATACTGTTATTTTTGTTTGTTCTGATTCAAGTGGAGTATATAATTAAAAATCGTTAGCTAAACATTACCATGATTATGACAGGCGAGGGAGTGTCCAATTATGAATTCAAAAAAGCTTTGTTGCATATGTGTGTTATTCTCGCTGCTTGCAGGATGTGCCTCTGAATCTTCTATTGATGAAAAGAAGAAAAAAGCTCAAGTCACACAAAGTAATATTAATAAAAACACTCCCCAGCAACTGACAGACAAAGATTTATTCGGTAATGAAACCACTCTGGCCGTATCCGAAGAGGATATTCAAGCTGCGCTTGATGGAGATGAGTTCCGCGTTCCCCTTAATTCTCCTGTAATACTTGTTCAATCCGGCAACCGCGCACCGGAAACCATTATGCAGGAGGAGATGCGAAAATATTATACTGTTTCCACATTCTCTGGTATCCCGGACAGGCAAAAGCCTCTGACTTGTAACAAAAACAAAGATAAAAATGAGAACGAGGATGTTGCCAGTGCTGAGAATATGAACTGGATGCAGGCACTGCGTTTTGTGGCTGCAAAAGGACATCAGAAAGCGATTATTGTTTACCAGGATACATTGCAGACAGGAAAATATGACTCTGCGCTGAAATCAACAGTATGGTCCGACTATAAAAATGAAAAACTCACCGACGCTATCTCCCTGCGCTACCTGGTACGTTTCACGCTGGTGGATGTGGCAACAGGTGAGTGGGCTACCTGGTCGCCGGTGAATTATGAATATAAAGTGCTTCCACCATTGCCCGACAAGAATGAAGCCAGTACGACTGATATGACAGAGCAGCAAATCATGCAACTTAAGCAAAAGACCTATAAAGCGATGGTAAAAGATTTGGTTAACCGCTATCAATAATAAATTATATCTGCCGCCAGGAATTTCTGGCGGCAATAATACAAAATTCTTTGCATAAGAAATTTTTCTTGACAAAGACAGTGCAAGAAAGGACATGGAATCCGGAGTTAAAAACTGTTTGTTTTAGAATATTTAATTATTTAACTGCTGAATCTTCCTTGCGAGAAATATATTCATTATTACATTTCATGCCATTTTTAATATAGATTGCTCCTGGGAAAATTCCCGTATTATTACCGCAGGGGTGATAATTAGCATTGACATATCCTGTGACAAAAGGAGCTATTAAAGGTGCTATTACGATAGCTATTAGTAAAAATATAAGAGTTAGCTGTATTGTTATGTCTGTGGCGAAATTGACTACCTTCGTTTTTTTGATTAAGAATGATTTTATTATCGTAAGTAAAATTACATGAACATTTAAAAAGGAAAACGACATGAAACCAAAGCACAGAATCAACATTCTCCAATCATAAAATATTTCCGTGGAGCATTTTATTATTGAATATAGAGGTTTAACTCCGGTAAAAAACAAAGAAGCATTGAATGCAGGGAAAAATAATATGGCCATAAAAAACATCGAAAGAAACTCTTTTAATTTAACATGTAAACGCATGGTTAATCCTCATATCACGGGTGGAGTGTTAAGAACATACATAAATGGAGTCATGTTTTCCCTTTTCCATTTATCAAGTTCCTGTTGCCATTTTAGTCCATCTCTAATTGCATATTTTAATTTTTCTGATAAATGGCATTGAGCATCGATTTCATTTAAAACAACTGTACACACTATCCCTGTCAGTAAAATTGCTCCTCCGACAAGAATTACTGGAAAGCCAAAGCTAACACAGGCAAAAGAAGCCAGGCTTCCAATAGCGGTTGCAACACCACCGGCTATAACTGCTTTGGCCACATCCATTGAAAAATCGCCAAGAAAATTAACCAGATCTCGCTCTGAACTCATAATAAATTCTATGGTTCTCCAGGCTACTGAAAACCAGATACAGAACTTAACTCCTTTTATTGATTCAGATAAAGCTCCTCGCCAGCCAATAGCGAGTTCCAGAACTTGAGGCGCTCGTGAAGAGAAAATATATTTACCGAGCTTTTCTAAAAGCCAGGGGCTGGATGTTGTGATTTTTATATATTTCTCTCCAAGTATTTCAAAGTAACTTGCTTTTGTATACTTTAAGGCATTAAGGTTAAATATAATTTTCCCATTGTCATCAAACTCAGTCATTAATTTACTCGCGTTAACTAACCAGGCGAGTGTATCTTTTATACCTGAAGGATGTGTAGTGATAAAATGAATGTAATCAAATGATGTTATTGGGCTGAGTATTTTTTTTGCAACATCAAGTGTCAAGAGAATAACATGATGAGTGTTCTGATGCCTTAACTCATCAATGAGTGGGACGTCGTTAAGATAAGGGTGCTGAGGTACTAGCTGGTTTATCGGCTGAGCCCCCCGAAGAATGTCACCCACATAATCAGCCCACTGTGCATTCTGTGTGTTGTTGTTATTCCTTAAACCAGCCATTTTATCTCTCCGCAATAGTAATTTATTATGTTATTACAGTAAGTTACTGTACACGATCCTGCCATTTACTCATTGCATTCGTACCGGCTAACGTATGCTCCCAGGAAATATCTTCATAAATAAAGGCAATTCTCTCCTGTGGTTCCAGTTCTTTTTCCAGGACAGCATGCGGTGTGACAAAATCAATACTTGATATTCGGGCTTTTGACAGATTTATTTTATAATAAGGCTGGTAAATACCCGCTTTACTGGTTCGGTAGAGTATAAATTCACATATTGCCATTTTTTCATTGTCACTAAGTGCTTTTGCCAGCAATGGTGAGGATTTATCAACCGGTTTGGTGATAATTAATTCATGATGATTGACATTTTGACTTCTTGAGATGGAATGCATTAACGCATAAACCATGATCTGATCTTTATGTTCTGGCTGCGCTTTGTTTCCGACAGAATCAAGCGTTGAGCAACCTGCTGAAATTAGCCCTTGTGTCTCTCCACTCAAAGATAAATAACTTATATTTGCCATGATAATCTCCTTTAATTAAATAATTATTTTTCGGCCGTGGTACCGGTTGCCGCCTCTGGCATGACGTTATTCTTCAGCAGCAGCCAGCGGCTTAACACGCCTTCGAGTCGCTCATTAATTTGTTTTTCCAGCGCATCTGTATTCTGCTTCTGCGCACGGGCATCATGGTACTGCGTCAACAGAGACTCAACGGGTGTTTCCTGCCCCAGTCCCCGCTCCGCCTGCCAGATGACATTTTTGATATAGGAAAGGGTTAGTCCCTCTTTCTCGCGCTGCATCACTAGATCTGCAAAAGCATGTAAGTCCTGGCGGGTCTGCAACCAGCCACGCAACTGCGGGCTACTCTGTGCGCGGGTTTTGAGTGCCTCATTCCATTGTGTCGAGGCCTGTTGCTGTTGCAGGCTTTCCGGCCAGCGACTGTCGGCAACACGCATCATCTGCATCCCGGTTTCCAGCGGCTGTACCGGGGAGGTATCAAGAAGTTGTTGCAGCCTGCGCTCATAGTTTTCGAGTTCAGGTGAGGCCATCCACACCGTTGCTGCGCCCTGAGCGGTGTCGTTAACCTGTAACAGTTGCTGCTGCACCGGATAGACCTGCCACCACCACAATGCTGAGGCGACAGCCACTGAACAGGCGATCCCTGCGATAAACCCTCTTACCGTACTGCCTTGCTTTATCACACTGGCCTGTGGGGGATTCTCTGTCAGACTGCGCACTTCCACTTTCATCTCAGGTAGGCCGGGCAGGGGAGGCACTACCGCTTCTGGTGTGGAAGATGCCTGTGTTTCCGGGACATAAATCAGCGTTCTGACCGTGGTCTGTGCGGAGTTCTCAGTGTTACTCTTCAGCTGGGGTTCAAGCCGTTTACGCGTGTTCTGCATAAAATAGAGCAGATTCTCCACGCGCGGAACGCGCTTCAGTTCCACCTGCTGGAGCTTATCGCAGATAAGCTGCAATGCCCGCTCTGTGCGGTAGATCAGTGGTAGGTCGGATTCCGCAAAGGAGATTTGCTGACGCAGAATATTGCCGGTTCGGGAGTTAAACCAGTCCAGCATTTCAGTACGCGCCGGGCCGCCCTGCGGCCAGAACTTATCCCAGTCGTGGCTTACCATTGCCGCCAGCAGTTCCGCACCTTCGCAGAATCCCGCCAGTCCCTGTGTCCGTGTCCGGGCAAGCGTATAGTAGGTGGCGGTGTGTAAATCCACACCGTTGGCTTTAAAAATCGCCAGCGCCAGCGACTCCACCAGTTTCCAGTTCAGCTCAGGCTGTGACGGGTGGCTGGCTTTGTTTATTTCCTCGCGGATGGCGCTGAATTCCGGCAGCCCGCGCGGGTCACTGCCGGTAACGATAGTTTGTGTCAGTACGTTACTATTCATCCCTGCCTCCTCAGTACAGTGTGTCTGACAGACCAAACTGGCTGAACAACCCACCGCTGAACGGGTTATCTTCCGTGTCGGTATGCACACGGTAGGTCATCGCGCCACCGTCCACGCTAAAGCGCACGGTAAAGTTGCCATCCTGTACTCCGGTCAGTTGTCCGGCCCCGAACAGGCGGAACTGCGCCCACGGCCCGCTGAAGCTGATACTGCGCGGCGCGTTGCCGCTGGTGCCGATGAGCGTCAGCTTACTTTCGTTGCCTTCGCGCATGTTGTTAGGCCAGACCAGATGGGCGGTATAGTTACGGCCCTGGCTGTAATCGACTAACTGACCGTCAAGGTTCAGTACACTGCGGCGTTTATTGCCTGAAAGCGATACCGTTTCCACGGCAAAGGATGTTCCCAGACCGTTCTGTTTGCTGAAGAAGATGTCACGGATTTTCTGCGCAGTTTCCAGTTGCGCAATAATATCTTCGCGAATAATGACGTTGTTATCGCCATCCTCCAGACTCAGGTCATTATCGATAAACAGCTTCAGGTTCTGCTGGTAGAAGGTATCCAGTATGCCATCCGGTTTAAAGAAGCGTTCGAAGGCATCCAGTGAGGCATCCTGTGCAGAACGCGGATTAAACGGATAGTTATTTGCCAGTTGCTCGTTAAACGGTTTCACCACGCTGTCGCGCCAGTCCACTTCCATATAATGAACAGCCTCCACCATCACCACATGCCAGGCCTGGTCAGCCAGCCTGCCAACCCAGCGGTTGAGCGGAGCAGGCAGCGTTTTTGCCATCTGGCGGGTGGCGAATATCGGATCGCTGCTGTTCTGATCAAGCCGTAACTGCACGGCTTTCAGCGCCGATTTTCCTGGTACAGGCGCGTTCTGGATTGCCAGCAGGTAGCGGTGCAACTCGGTGAGTTGCTGATACACGGCCTGCATCGTGCTTTCTTTGTCTTTCTGTACTGCCAGGGTACTGTTTTCCGGGGCGAATTCATGCCCGAGGCGGGTGAGTAACTGGTAATCCGGCTCTGCCAGGGCTTCCTCCCGTTCTTTGGCAGAGAGTTTTTCAGAAAAGACGCCTGGCTGTGTGTTGTCACGCAGCACGGTTAGCGCCCGCTGCAAAGGCTGGTCGCCGCTGATAACCTGCTCCAGCGCCCCGGTCAGTTGTCCGATGGACTCAAAATTGCGGATATTCAGATTGTCCATCCCGGCCCGCCAGGTGGCGGTGTAGTCGCTGATATACTGCTCGGTCAACTGGCGCTGGATTTCCGCGCGGTCGGCGTCACTGTATTTCACGCTGCGGGTAAGGTTAAGTACCCAGGAATCCATCGCCGTCAGTTCAACCAGTTCATCGCGCTGTTTTACAAAATAGCTTTGCAGGCCGTAACGGGTAAGAAACTGTGGAACAACCAGTTTGTTGTCATCGGCAGATGTAAACACCTGGTCAAAGGTTGGCCCTACCTGGTCACGCAGATTGAGGTCGGCAGGAAGAACGCCCAGCGCCCGCGTTTTCAGGCTCTGGTAAACCCGCTGGTAGACAGGCAGTTTGCTCAGTTCTTTCTGTGCTGATACCACGGGCTTGTCATATGGCGTCCAGCGGCTGATGGCGTCACCGTCGCCCGCCTGACGCTCTGCGTGCCAGTCAGTATGAGCCAGCGCGTAGTCAAGATGGGACATCAGTTGTGCCTGGATATCGCGCTGACCGTGGAACTTTTCGCTCCAGCGTTTTGCCATATACTGCTTCACCACCTGATTGTTACGTCCGCTTTTGTCCTCCAGCATTCGCATCACGCGCAGCACCGCGAGTTTTTCTTCACTCTCCGGCGGCGCGGCGTTCAGCTCTTTGACCAGCCCGTTAAACAGCGAGGGCAGGTAACGTTGCTCCAGCAGTTGCAGATAGGTCTGTTCCACATAAGGCCCGATACGTCGTCCCTGGTACAGTCCCATATCGGCCAGACGGCTGCGGTCGCCCCAGTCGCCATAGGCCAGTGTGGCATCGCGTACCGGGTTCAGGAGCGGCAGTTGCAGGTTGCCAAAGTCATCTTCCCCCTGCGGAGGCGGCACGTCCATAAAGGCTTTGGCCTGCTTAAGCACGGTGATGCCAGACTGATAGTTACCGTTGTAATAGTGATGCCAGCCGGTGATGAGCAGCAGTGCTGCCACGCCGCCTGTGGCAGAGAAAACCGTCAGGCGGCGACGGGAACGTATCAGCCAGGCGCGGCTCTCTGTTGCCAGATTAGGCTCTGCGAGTAATGCCTGCGGGAACAGGCTGCGGGTGAAATAAGGCGCGGTGTCCACCAGGGGCCAGGACGCCAGTGGGTTATTGCCCAGCCGGTACTGGCGGGCGGCAGACTGGGTGAATATATCATCCATCTGTCCACGCTGAAGCGAAGAGGTGAGATAGACACCACGCAGCATCACGTTCATATTTTCGCCATCAAGCAGACCCTCAAGCAGTGACACCAGCGGTTCACGGCTTCCCTGCATCTGGCGGGAAAAACTGAATAAAGACGCGCGGGTGTGAGTCTGAGCGACCATCAGATCCGGCAACGCCAGATTCATTCGATCCACCCATGTCTGCCAGAAAGCATTCAACTCTGTTCGCCAGTCATCATTTTCATGGGCACGGCGGGTGAACGTGACGCCCAGAATCGCATCGCGATCCTGTCTGTTCAGGGACTGAAACAGGGCGGCAAAACCCTGCAATAAATCAAGCCGGGTAAGTACCACGTAAACCGGTAACTGGCAGTGAAGATGCTGGCGTATATCCTGCAAGCGGCTGCGCAGCGCCTGTAACAGATGCTCGCGGCGGCGTTTGTCTGCGGTAAGCAGATCGGGTAAATCGAGTGTCAGAATAATCCCATTCAGCGGCTGGCGCGCGCGCTTTTCTTTCAGCCAGCCGAGGGCATGTTCCCACAGACGGCGATGCAGGATATCCGCATCAGCGGGAGCGCAGAGTGTGCCGTCGATATCAAAGATCACCGCCTGTTTACCGACATGGGGCGTGAGGTACAGGCGTTGTTCTGCGCCGCGTGCGCCCTCCGGGGCATAAATAATGTCGGACGGAAACCCCTCGCGCAGCAGTGTCGTTTTGCCACTGCCCGCCGGGCCGATGACCATATACCACGGCAACTGCCACAGGAAACGGCGGTTGTCGAGATGGCGTTGCAGGCGCAGCAGCCAGCGGTCAAGATAACGCTGCTGGGCGTTCAGTTCCACGCTGAGCGGATCAACGGCTTCCTCGCGCTGTTGCTTTTGCATTTTTTCAAGCTGTTGCAGGCGCTTCATCACCCGGACGGTAAGCCACATCAGGGCAATAATCCCCCACGCCGCCGTTGCCAGCCAGCGGTTCGCCAGTGGTTTGAGCCACTGTTCTTCATACAGCGTCCACGTCGGGCCTTTCCACCAGATCCACACCAGCAGAAAAATCCACGCCAGTATCAGCAGCCAGAAAGCAGAGACTTTAAACCGGGGCATCGCCGGTCGCAGGGCTGATTTGAGTCCGCTGAGTAGTCGGGGTGTTGGTAATCTGAACACAAAAACTCCTGTTCTCTTTTATTGTTCTGCCGTGAATTTTTGTTCTAGCTGCTCAAGCAGGGACGGCTCCCAGTCTGCCACCATCATCTGCAATCCCATCCTGAACAACATCCGGTACTGCTGCTGCGCAAGCTGTACCAGCCCCGCCTCTTCCGTCAACTGTGCGGCAAGGTACTGGCGGTGAAACTGATCGCGGGGATCGCCTTCGGGTAGCATGTCCAGATATCGCAGCGCCGCCTCCAGACCCTGCTCAGCAAAACAGGCTCTGGCTGCCTTCGATTCCTCACCGATTTGCGCAACCGGTGCAACTTTGGCGTCGGGCGAAGCTGCCAGCCATTGTTTCGTCTGCTCACTGATAAACGGTGTGTGGTCATTAAACAGCAGCCCGGTAAGCTGGGGCAGACGCTCAAGGAAGCGGATGACCTCATCGCGGATGGCGTCTGCCACCTGTTTGTAACCCAGACGCAGCGCCGTCTGTGCAGAAAGGCAGTGACCATCCAGCCAGTAAGGAGCCAGCAGTACGCTTTTCTCCACCTGCTGCCACAGCGTCATATCGGCACTACCGAGCTGAGCATGGTAATCTGCCACCATATCGGCGGAGACCGCAGCCAGTGGAGTACGGCCATCGCTTTCCGCCTGGGGCGTACTGGTGATGTTCTGCCAAAGCGCATGGCGGCGCAGACGGTAGCCCTGCGGTGAATCCGGCTGGCGTTCACATAAAATGGCCGCCACTTTTAACAGCGTGTCGCGCCAGGCTTTGTCGTCGTGACTGTCGATGACGATTTGGGGAGCCGGAGCACTGGGTTGCGTCACGCCGCTTTCAGACGTGGCGGTGGTCTGTGGTGAACTACCGGAGGCCGCCGGAGTGGGGACAGGAGCCGGTGCCGCACGATTAAACGCACGCTGGTACAGGGCAAAAAGATCATCAGTAGCCTGTGCCAGTTCCGGGGCGTTATGTGACTGCCAGCATTGCGCCAGTTTTGCCAGTTCCCCTGACAGCGCATCGCGCTGCGCTGTGGCGGCGTTCTGTGAAAAAACTTCAATACCTGTTTCAAAGCGTTTAATGACCTGGCTGGCAAAGCGTTTTTTATGCGCCATATTCTGCGGCGCAGCCACCGCCCAGTAATGCTCCACATACAGCGCCAGCAGGCGCAATGCGAGATGAGGATCACCGGCGTGTTGCAGGGTTCTCAGCAGATGCGCCAGCAGACGAAAATCCTTACTCTCCGAAGCCAGAATGACCAGCCCACGGCGCTGGAGTTCCGGGATATCCAGTTGACTGTGGGCCAGCGATCCCAGCTTGACGATTTCGCCGTCGATATACTCCCAGTTCGGGTTGTCATCTTTCAGCGCCGATGCCAGTTTCTCTTCCGGCAGGTTTTCCAGCAGGTGCGATATCCAGACATTCGGATCGCGTAAGTCCATTGCCATATTTTTATTCTCCCGCCCAGTGGCAGGCATCGCGCAGGGGAGCAATCGCCCTTGCCAGCCCGTCAATGTTAAAGGTCAGCTTTCCGGCGGCATTGTCTGCGCCGGTATCCACCGTCAGCGTTTTTGCGCCGAACAGTTGCTTAATTTCATCAATCCCGGATAACCCCCGGCTGGACTCCAGCAGGGTGCCGTTCTCGCGCACAAACCAGTGGCTGCGCAATGCCCGGTTGTCGGCATTCAGAGTGACGGCGATATCATGGACATCCAGAGGGTGCATCAGCGCCACCTGCATCCGGGTGATATTGTCCACGCAACTGAACATCAGCACCGGGCGTGGCGGAACATGACCGATAGCCGGGGTGGTTATCACCACCGTCGGGCGCTCCCCCGGCACCTGCGTCACCAGCAGCTCTGTGGTGTTGCCCTGGCGGTGTTTTTCCTGTTCCGTGGCGCGGGTCCAGGCTTCGCCCACAAAACCGGCTTTGACCAGCGCCCCGTCAAACCCTGACGGGGACAGCGGTGCCAGCAGGCGGTCATAGCAGTCAAGCCGCTCCAGCGCCGCGGACTCCCGCCGACAGGACTGCATGGCCTGTAACGTGGCTGTCGCATCCGGCGGGGTCGTGGTGGCGACGGCGACCGCCACACCGGCCATTGACGATGCTTCTGCGGGCGCGGCAGTGGCGGGTAAGCCCGTCATCAGGCCCGCGATAAACCATCCTGTCTGCCGGAAAACGCGCAACCTGCTCATAAAACCGTTTCATCCTTTGTGACGGACTCGTCGTTCTGAGCATCTTCCACGTCTGCCGTAAATGCGCCGTCCACTGCCGACAACCGAATCCGGGCAACCGCCGTATTCGCCGCCATTTTCTGCAACAGCAGCAGGGAGAGCGGCGGCAGCATATTGCCGTCGATGACCGATTCCAGCATCCTCGCGCCGTTTTCCGCGCGGGTGACGCGGCTCATGATTTCGTCCGTCACTTCCGGTTCTATAATCACCTCCGCGCCAAAGCGGCTGCGCAGCACGTTATCCAGGCGGGCCAGTTTCCCGGCAATGATGGTGGCGAGCGTCTCTTTCGACAGCGGCAGGTACGGCACCACTTCCATACGCGCCAGCAGGGCAGGTTTGAAGAAGTCGGCCAGCACCGGATACAGTACTTCCTGCATGGTTTCCGGGTCATCGGCATGCTCGACTATTACCTGGTAGCCGAGGTTGGACGTCAGGAAGAAGACGATATTTTTGCAGTCAATCAGGCGGCCTTCACCGTCTGCCATTTCGCCCTTATCGAACGCCTGGTAGAACAGGTTGAGCACATCCGGGTGCGCTTTTTCCACTTCATCGAGCAGTACTACCGAGTAGGGTTTCTGGCGAATCGCTTCGGTCAGTACGCCGCCTTCACCGTAGCCAACGTAGCCCGGAGGGGAGCCAATCAGTCGCGAGACGGTATGTTTCTCCTGGAACTCGGACATATTGATGGTGGTCAGGTACTGGCGACCGCCGTAGAGCAGCTCTGCCAGTTGCAGGACGGTTTCAGTTTTACCCACGCCGCTGGGGCCAGCCAGCAGGAACGCGCCCAGCGGGCGTCCCGGACGGCGCAGGTCGGCGCGTGCGGTCAGCAGGTGTTTGTGCAGGCTGGCAATCGCCAGGTCCTGGCCTTTGATGGTGTCGCCGAGCCATTTTGGCAGGTCGGTGATGACCGACATTTCATTCTGCGACAGGCGGTTAAGCGGCACGCCGGTCCATTCGGCAATCACCGCCGCAATCTGTTTTTTATCGACGTGCGGGGAAACCAGCAACCGGTCGTTATGCAGGGCGTCCAGTTCGGCAGTGAGATGTGCCAGACGTTGTACCGGGGAAACTGTTTCAGCGGTCTCTTCCGGCTGTTCGCTGCCAGCTTCATCAGCCGGTTCGGCACCGGTATTATCCTGTTCTGACTCTGGCGGCGTATCCTCCACGGCATCCACGTGCGGCAACGACGCCGCATCGTCTTCTGCCATACCCAGTAACTGCTGGCGCAGGGCGATAATCTCCTGCACCAGCGTCTGTTGCTGATGCCAGGCGGCCTCCAGTTCATCCAGCGCCGTCAGCGTTTCATCATACTGCACCAGCACCTCCGTCATTCGCGAGGTGTTGGTACGCAGCCCGATGCGAAGCTCGCGCTCAAGCTGGCGAATTTCCGCCTCCTGCTGGTGACTCAGGGTGGTCAGCGCCGAGATTTGCTTTGGTGGCGATGAAAGGTTGATTGCCACGCGGGCGCAGGCAGTATCCAGCACATCAATGGCTTTGTCCGGCAACTGACGCCCGGAGAGATAACGCTCGCTCAGTGTTGCTGCGGCCTGCAAGGCGTCATCGTCAATCAGCACACCGTGAGACTGTTCATAGACCGCCGACAGACCACGCAGAATAATAGTGGCTTCGGCAGCGTTGGGTTCGCTGACCTTCACCAACTGGAATCGGCGCGACAGGGCGGCATCTTTTTCGAAGTATTTTTTGTACTCGCTCCAGGTGGTGGCGGCGATGGTTTTCAGCTCGCCGCGCGCCAGCGCCGGCTTGAGCAGGTTGGAGATATCCAGCCCACCCTGCTGGTTGCCCGCGCCAATAAGGGTATGCGCTTCGTCGATAAACAGAATGACCGGCACCGGGGAGGAAATGACCTCCGCCATCAGCCCTTTGAAGCGTTTCTCAAACTCACCTTTCACCGATGCCCCGGCCTGCAATGCGCCCAGGTCAAGGGTCATGATATCGGTGTTTTTCAGCTTGTCCGGCACCTGGCCTGCCACGATACGCAGCGCCAGCCCTTCAATCAGGGCGCTTTTACCCACACCCGCTTCGCCCACCACCACCGGGTTATTTTTACGGCGACGGCAGAGAATGTCGATCATCAGGTCGATTTCGTGGTCGCGGCACAGTACCGGGTCGAGCCTGTCGTTACGGGCATCTTCGGTCATGTTTTTGGCGTAGCGGGCAAGCAGGCTGTCAGCGACGTCCGTCAGTGCGCCTGCGCCTTTACAGTCTGCATCCGGCACGACTGATTCCGCCGACTCCTGTGTCCACTGCACAAAGTCCTGTTGCAGACGGTCACGGTTAATGCCGGTCAACAGCTGGGCGGCAGCAGGCGGTATGTAACGCAGCGGTGAATGCAGCAGGGCCAGCAGCAACACGCCGCCGCGCAGTTCGCTGTGCTGCATCTCAGCCGACGCCAGCAGCCAGCCCTCTTTCAGCCACTCAACCAGCATCGGGGAAAACGCCGGGTAGCTGTCCGCAGAACGGGCGGTTGTGTAGTTCTCCACCGTCAGCGCCTGGCGCAGTTCTTCCATGCCAATATCACCCTGGCGGGTAATAACCCGCAGGTCACTGCGTGGCATGGCGAGCATCTGAATAAGCACATGGCTGACGGTAATTTCCGCTGCCTGCTGGCTCATACATTCAGAGGCGGCCATCTCCAGCGCCTGGCGGGAGAACAGGTTCAGCCGTTTTACCAGCGTGGGAAGATCAATCTGGATCATAAACGTCCTTATCGAAGTAATTTGTTTAGCTGGTACAGGATGTCCTGCGTCTGGCTGTCCAGCCGCAACAGATAGAACAGGTAAAACAACGCCAGCACGACAACGCCACCACAAAAAATATGTTTAATGGTCAGGCGACTGATGAGCTGATAACGCCCGCCCTGGGTTTTTTTATCCTGGTGTAACAGCGGGAAAGGGGCATTGCCGCGCAGTTTATGCAGAACGTGGTACAGGCGGCGGTAGATCTGCTCAAATTCCCCCTGCTCCTGTGCTGCCACTTTGTAGCGCCCGCGAAATCCCAGAGAAAAGCAGAGCCAGAGAAATTCCAGCAGATCCTGGTAACGTTTGGGTTCACGGATCAGGCGCTCCAGCAGGATGAAAACTTTCTCGCCACCCCAGGCTTCGTTGTGGAAATGGACCAGCAATGACTGCTTGATCCACTCGTTCTTGTTCGACCAGCCGTTACCGAGCGCCGCTTCATCAATAAACGTGCAGAGGATGTAGCGAAACGAGATAATCACGCCCGGTTCGTAGCCCTGCTCCTGAAGCAGTTGCTCCACGGCCTGAACATCCGTCACCACCTGAGCAAAAAGATGCTCCGGCATCGTCTGGCTGTTCATAGTGGAAAGGCGCATCACCATACCGAGGAGCGGCGTGGCCGCGTCGATCATCGGATTCAGGCTGTTGCCACGAAGCGCGAGATGGTAGTCGCGCAGGCTTTTTTCGTCGTATCCGGTAAATGGTGGCAGAGACAGTGACCCCTCATCCATCGTCTTACCCTCTTATCGCCCACAGTTGCATGTTCAGATCCGGGAAACTGCCGGAGACATGCAGTGCAACGGCTCCGGCGGCAGCCATTTCTGTCCAGGCCTGGCCGCTCTTGTCGAGTTCGAAATAGCTGAACCCGGAATGGTAGGGAAGCTGGCGGGGGGCCACCATCAGTGCGCGCAGAGGAATACCCGGGATCTGCACACTGACCATATTGCGGATTTTTTCCGGCGAGGAAATTTTCGACTGCTGGATAAACTGGCGCTGGATCTGATCGACCGGCATGTTTGCCGCCACGGCCAGCACAAAGGTGGCAGATTGCAGCAGTTCTGTGTCATGGATATCGGCCTGCCAGATACCGTCACGCAGATGCAGCGGCAGATTGACGGCTCTGGGGGACAGTACGGTATGCAGCGCTCGTTTGACTTCCGGTAACAGTGTTTTAAATGTTTTGGTCAGGTCATGATGATCATACACATCAAGCGGGCAGGGCAGGCGCGACAGCTCTGTAAAGGTCATCAGTTCACCCAGCAACCCGGCAAGATCAAGATAGAAATCTTCCGGGTGGAGCTGGGATCGGCGGGCGCGATGGGTAAACCGGGTCTGGTTACGGTTAAGCAACTGCAACATCATAAATTCCGCCACATCCGCGATGCCGCTCTGCGCCGGAGAGCCAATACGGTTTGCCAGATCGCTTGCCCGTCCGCCAATGGCCCCCTGTACCTCTTTGAGATAAACACGCAGTTTCTTACTGACCTGAATATTCTGGCAGGAGGGGATAAAATCGTCATCCAGCGTCAGGGAGCCGTCGGCATGGCGATCGCTGATACGGCAAAGCGGGAGCGTAATATAGGCGCTCATATCTTCTGCACCGCTCATAATGCGCGGCGTCAGTTGTCCCAGCGTCAGTGTTCGCGCGTCACCTTCTTCTGAATGCAAATCCCGGACATCGGCATAATTCAGCCGGTAACGCCCGATTCGCCGCCCGTCGCTGATTTCATTTCTCACATCACTGGCGACCGGCAGAGCGAGGTAGATATTGCGGCTTCTCTCGTCCGGAAAATGTTGCGGGTGCAGCGGATCGGGCAGTGCGTCCTGGTCGGGGATAGAAAAGACGGTGCCGTCGGGCAGTGTGCCTGACGCGCTGTCAATCATGATCTTACCCTGCGCCAGCAGTTCATTGTTGAGGGTGAGTTCGGTAAATCCCCAGGATAAATCATTCATGGCCCGGAAACGCTGGTTATCCAGGTAGTCGTTGTAACGCTGCTGTTGCTGGAAATGGTGTGGGCGCATCAGCATCCCTTCCTGCCACATCACCTTGTTGCGGGTGGTTGCCATAATTATTCATCCTCTTTTTTCATTTCGATGCTGCTTTGACGTACATGCACCAGCAGGCGGTAATGGTGGCCGGTTCCTTCCACCGTCTCGATTTGTTTCCATTCAGTGGCCTGGTCATCGGAGAAATAGGCCACGACACCAATAAACTGCGTTTTCTCATCCAGCTTTACCGGCGGCAGGGTTTTGATGGTGTCCGGCAACAGGTTGAAATCCTGGTGGTCGATATAGTTTTTACCCAGCACATCCGGTAGCGGCGTACTGGCTATCTGGTCATAGTCGGCTGCCAGCAATTTTGAGTCGTCAGTCAGGTACACCAGTTGCACATCCACGGCGGCTGATTCACCTTCCGCATTGGTATTGGTGTCCGGTTCGGTCAGCAGGGTGACGGTTATTTCCGAAGGTTGCTCCTTCAGGCTCCCGACCTGGATATCCGGGTTTTTGATCACCTCACTGATTTTTTTCGCCGTTTCGCAGCCGGTTAATATGACGCACATCAGCACGCAGGCCAGAAACGCCTTCCTGTTCATGCTTCCGGCTCCCGCTGTTTTTCACGAAGCACCCGGTCATAGACCTGGGCGTAGACCTCGTTAAACAGCATCTCAAACCCCTGCTGGCGATCGGAGGCCAGTTCTTCGTAATAATGGCTGTACATTTGCCATGCTCCGGCATCATCCAGCGGCTGGCGCAGTTCATGGCTACGGCGGTACTGCACAAAGCGGCGCAGCAGATTTTTAGGTGAGAAGGCGTCCAGCAGGACACGAAGTGACTCCACAATCGCCGCCCGGTTAGCTTCTTCGTGGTGGCGGACATTGCGCAGGCTTTCACTGACGGCGGCGGGGGCCGCCAGATGTACCGGGCTTTTGCCTTCGGCAAACATCACGTCGAGCGCGGTGGCGTAATCCATGTTCAGGCGCAGCGGGTTATCTTCCAGCGGGCGCAAATGTTTGTCTGAGAGGCTGTTACGCTGCTGCTGCAAATCGAGCAGACCTTTTATTGCGGCCTGTAAGGTTCGTCCGGCCTCCTCCAGAAAATCATCCGCATCGTCGGAATTGCTCACGGTAAGCGAGCCGCCGAGACCGCGCAGTAAGGGGGTGACCGCAAGGTGGCGTTGCGCCATTTCTGCCGCAGAGACGTCATCATTACGATCGCCGGGGCTGGCATAAATGGGCGGCAGATCCATAAACGGCGAATTGATCCCGCCATTACTTGCGGGATCGGACAGCGGTGCCGAGGGCCGGACAGCCGCAATGCCTGAAAGCGGATCGCCTGTGGTAATCAGGCTTTCGGACTGAAGTGCCTGGAGTGGATCGGCAGAAAAACCGTTTACCACGGTGTCTGCAAGCTGGTGCCGGTGAGTCATTCCCGGATAATGTGGCGCACCCTCCGTTGACAGCAGGGTATCCGTGAGCATATCGCGATTGGTGACGATGGTTTCGGGCGTCGCCATTTCCTCATCGTAATGGGGGATATCTCCCCGGTTCAGATGAACCCTCATCATCAGTCGCCCGATCTGGATCTCATCGCCCTGGCGCAGCTGTATCAGGTCTGATGTTGCTGTGACTTTTGCCTGGTTCAGCCACAGTTGTACCGTCTGCGGGCGCAGACAAAATGTGCCATCGTGCAGGATAATGGTAAAAGCCTGGGCCGGAATGCTATGCTGACGATCCTGTACCGACCAGTGGCATTCGGGGGCATGGCCGACATTTCCCTGCTGTGTGAACAGACAGCGCGCCGCCCGCCCGCTTTCCAGCTCACTGCCGTTAATGACCTGCAATGAAAGCGTCTGTAGTTTCTCTTCCGGCATATTCTGCTCCGTGATTATCATAATTTACGACCGTACCCTGATGGTGACTGAGGGTCGTTCTTCCGGTGTGCCGAGGAAGCTGGTCCAGCCCAGCAGCGCACTTTTGTTATCGCCCAGGCGCATTGCGCCCACCTGCTCCGGCGCCAGCCCCAGATGTAAGTCCCAGGCAAGCTGATCGCGCAGGATGAAGGACACAAACATCGTCAGTGGCAGGAAGTTTTCGCCGGACGGCAGAAAAGAGAGGAACTGTTTTCGGGTCAGGCTGGTAATACTGAGCTGGAATTTTCCGCTGAGATCGGGCACCCGTGTACCCAGAACAAAGTTGCCCAGTACCGATCTTCCCGCCAGTTTTCGCCATTTTTAAGTGAATAGCTCCCCAGACTATTTTGCTGATCCGGTTCAATATCCACCTTGCGACGCTGCCAGTTTTGCAGCGTCACTTCTGACAAATCAAAGCAGTGGGACACCAGGCCACAGATAATTTCCGGGGATCGCCCCGGGTTTGCCAGGATCCCGGAATACGCCAGTATTTTGCTGTGATTAATCGCCAGCTTATCGCGAAGCTGGCGGTGGCCCAGCCCGACAAGGGAGTACATGCGCTGCGAGAACGCATCCACACCGCCGTTACGAAAACTGATGTGATAGCGGTACTTACGCCAGATATGCCAGACAAACTGGGTCAGGCGGTGGCTGAACATATCCAGAAAATCACCTACCGGACTTTGTTCATGTACCGCTTTCCAGGCCAGGTGATCGAGGTAATAACCGGGGAGAGGCGACTGGCTCCCCTGTAACCCCATAAAGGTGGTGGTCATCCTGAATGCCCCTGACGTATCCCGTTTCAGCGCACTGATATCACTGCACGGGAAGGCAAGGCTGGCATCGGCGCTGAAACGCAGGGTTTCCTGTGCCGGATCGTCACGCAGGGATAATTCTGGCGTCCCCTTTTCACCCTTTGCCAGGCGGTGCAACAGCTCCGCCATCGCAAAAAAATTGTAAGAGCAGGCATTATGGAAAACCTGTGCCAGCGGATCATTCTGCTCTTTATCTGCCGGGGGATTTCCCGGACTCAGATAAGAGGATGCTGCCCGATTCTTTCCGTCCATTTCCATGTCTCCTGGCTTTCTGTGTTCACAACGGTCAGCATGTGGAATGAGTTAACGCTGGCGTACAGCGACAGAAAATGCGAAAGCACCGTACCGAGCAGATACATTTCCCCTTCACAGACAAACGGCTCCGGGTGCAGATACAGCGTGGAGGCCAGTCCCCGGACGGGAATACCCGTAAACAGGCGATCAACGGGGCGGGTCTCCAGACGCTCAATGGCATCCAGCTTTTGTTGTGACAGCCGTGCCGTCTGCGGATGATGGATTGCGTGGCGATCAAAGTTGGCGATGACCTGCTTCAGCGCGTCCGTATCCAGTAATGACAGATAATTCAGGTTCATGGCGGAGAGTAGGGACCAGTGCAGGCTGCCATCAATGACCGGCCAGAGTGGTTGCGTCGGGCGGGTAATGTTGCGAAATGAAGCAACAGCCGCATTTTTACCGGTTGTGCCGGTGATATCGCCGGAACGAATTTGTGACGGAAGCTCACGGTTGGTACAGGTCAGCGATACCGAAACCACTTCATTACTGAGCAGAGATTCGTCTGACGGATAACTGCCATCAGCATGTATAAAGGCAAGGGTATGATCAAAGCCGCGATGGAACAGGGATGTTTTGGTCCGGTGATGCCAGTACACCACTTCCCGCTTCCGGCTGTATTCCATCTGATGGCTGAAACTTTCAAAGGCTGGCCACTGGCGCGCGGCCTGCGTCGAAACAGGACGCCCCAGATCTTTTTTCCTGAACATATCCTGGACCTGGCTCACCACACTGTTAACGGAAAATACATCGTAATGTTGTGGGTAATGGCGGCTGGGAACCAGCGGATAGTCTGCCCGCCGGTTGTCCAGCGTGATGGCTTCTGCATGGTGGATAAATAAATTAATGGCAGGTGCGCAATACAGGCGCAGGGAATCGCGGCGCAGCCGGATGTCCACGGGCAAAGGGCGCGAAAAACGCAGTTGCAGGGTAAAGAATTCCGCCTGCAATCCGTCAGGCAAAGCCGGACAACCACAAAGATCAAAAAAGAGAAACGCATCGGGGTAACAGAAATACTCCTGAAGGATCCGGTAGCCGCTGTGGACGTTTTTCGGCCAGGGCAGCATGGCATCCTGCGGCTCAAAACCGACAGCTTTTAGCATAAACTCAGGCAGGCGAATATGCTGTTCACCCACAGTCAGGTCGGCACCCTGCAAGTATTCGCAGAACCATAAATAAAGCTGGTCACGGGTATAGTTGTCGTCATTGCCGAGCCAGAAGCGAAGTTTGTTCAGATCCAGCGTGCGGAAGTCCGTTCCCGGTGCGACCGAAAAGGTGATGTTGATAACACCATTACGGGTCGTACTGCGGTTTTCAATCTGCTCCAGGCGAACGGGCAGCAGCCAGATATCCCGGCAGAGGGTGAAGGTACAGGGAGGCGGCTCCTCCTTTTTAGCATCAGAGGGCAGCACTTCATCAACTCTGATTTCCCCGGCGTTGGTTGTAAACTGCTCATTACGGGGGATTAACACCGGTACAGAAGACTTATCCATATCCGGCGTATATTCAATAAGGGTCATTGCCGGAACCGGACGCAGGTAATTAGGCCATAGCATCTTAATAAGCCCGTGCGTCAGTTCTGGGAATTCATCCTCAATTTTCTGGCGGAGATTGCCGGTAAGAAAAGCCACCCCTTCCAGCAGGCGTTCAATATCCGGATCCGCATCTTTTTCGGCCAGGAAGCGGGCCAGATGGGGTTTTTCCGTTGCCAGCAGCTTGCTAAGCTGGCGCAGGTAATCGAGTTCTTCCCGGAAATAGCGTTCTTCAAATTCCATTTGTCAGTCCACCCGGTAATGCTGGCTGCCATTCGGTGCCATATCAAATTCAAGCACCTCATGCGTTTCGTTAAATGTCACCCAGGCTGTAATATGAAACGTCATATCCAGCGGGCTGGAGGCGGATGAAACCACTGCCTGCACTTCAGCGTGTGAGATCCGGGGTTCATAGCGTTCTATACATTGCTCGATGGCCCGACTCATGGATTCGCGGAAGTTTTCAGCCCCTTCCGGTTCATCAATGCCCAGCTCAGGCGCACCCCGGCAACTACCGGACCGGGTATTAAGAATGTTTCGTAGGTTCTGGCGAATGGATTGCCTGAGCGAATGAATACTGCCTCCCTGCCGGTTTCTGGCCGAAGAGGCTTCCATACGCTCAAAAAGAGAACCTGTGGTTCTTTCCCGATCCGGTATCATGGTGTGTTACTCCCTGTCTAACCGGCCAACCAGGGAAAGCTCAAAATTTGCCCCCATAAATTTAAAATGAGGTCTCACGCTTAGCGCAACCTGGTACCAGCCGGGTTCGCCTTCTACATCCATAACCTCAACTTTGGCAGCGCGCAGAGGTTTGCGGCTGCGCACGTCTGCAGGCGGGTTTTCCTGGTCGGCAACATACTGACGGATCCAGGTATTAAGCTCTCTTTCTAAGTCGCTCCTTTCTTTCCATGACCCCAGTTGTTCACGCTGCAACACCTTGATGTAGTGCGCTAACCGATTGATGATGAAGAGATAAGGAAGCTGCGTACCCAGCTTATAGTTGGTTTCTGCATCTTTTCCCGGAAAGTGCTTCGGTTTTTGTACCGAGTTTGCAGAGAAAAAGGCTGCATTATCAGAGTCTTTACGCATGGTAAGGGTGATAAAACCCTCTTCAGCCAGTTCAAATTCGCGGCGATCGGTGACCAGCACCTCGGTTGGGATTTTGGCCTGAATCTGCCCCATCGTTTCGAACAGATGCACCGGCAGATCTTTCACTGCGCCGCCGCTTTGCGGACCGATAATGTTTGGACACCAGCGGTATTTGGCAAAACTGTCTGCGATATTGCATGCCAGCATCCAGGCCGTATTACCCCACAGATAATCTTCGTGGTTCTGGCTGACATCTTCGTAATAGTTAAAGTTCTTAACAGGGTTATCTGTTGGTGAATAGGGCTGGCGAAGCAGGAAGCGGGGTGCCGTAAGCCCTAAATAGCGCGAATCTTCCGAGTCACGCAGGGCGCGCCATTTGGTGTAGGCCGGACCTTCAAAGATGGCATAAAGATCTTTGATATTAGGCAGTTCGGTCCACGAGTTCAGCCCCATAAACTCCGGGGAAACGGAGGACAGGAACGGTGCGTGCGCCATTGCGCCCACGGCACTGACGTATTGCAGCAGTTTCATGTCAGGCGCGGTATTTTTGAACTCATAAGCGCCCAGCACGGCAGCGATGGGTTCACCGCCAAACTGTCCGAAACCGGACGAATAAACGTGCTTATAAAATCCGGACTGAATAATTTCTGGCGCAAACTCAAAGTCTTCCAGAAGTTCCTGCTTGGTGACATGAAGCACGTTGACCTTGATGTTTTCACGGAAATCAACGCGATCCACCATGGTTTTCAGTGAGCGCCAGAACGACTCGACCTGCTGAAAGGCAGGCGCATGGATGATAACATCCATCTGGCGGCTGATGCGTTCATCAATATCTGCAATCATGCTGTCCACGGCCAGTTTATTGACCGGTTCGGCAGATGCAGTGGATTGCAGGATGCTGGCAATAAAGGCTGTCACACCCTGGCGGGCAACGTCATAACCTTCCGAACCGGGCTGAATACGGGTCTGTGCCATGATTTGATCAAGCAGCGACGATGCCTGCTCAGGCTGCCCGGCATGACTGGATACGAGTTCCTCTTCCTGTAAAGACATACTGAAAATCCTTCTGTTTTAGCTGTGTTTCTGAAACCGGCTTTTCGCCGTCAGTGAAGTACGCGCTGCCAGTGCGACGCGCTCTGCTGAAACTCACAAAAATGGATAATCTCATCCAATAGATCACTGATACGGCGATCCAGTGTTGTAATCAGCGCAGCCACACCATCCTGGTTGATTTCAACGGACGGGCTGAAACATACCTGGTAAACCACCTGCAGAATGTCTGCAACAGAGAGGTGGTATGTCCCGGAGATATTTTTGTGTGCCGTCATGCCTGGATAACCCTGTTTAATGAAATAGTGGTGGTTATTTATTGCTCACCTGGCCGATTTCTTTGAGCAACTGCTCGCGGGACTCTTCATTTTCCAGCAATGCCTGGAGCTGGGTACGGAATGCCGGAAGGTTACCCATCGGCCCCTTCAGTGCAGTCAGTGCTTCACGCAGTTCCAGCAATTTATTCACTTCCGGAACCTGCCGGGCCACGCTATCTGGTGAAAAATCATCCAGTGACTTGATATTCAGCGCCACATTCAGCTCATCGTCCGTTGTGCTTCCCTTCAGCGTGGCGGGGACGGTAAAATTGAGGCCAATGGCTGCTTCAGCCATCACTGCACCGAAATTGTGCTTGTTAACGGAAACTGCCTGACGTTCATCCAGTGAGGATGTTTCCTGCGTATTTCCGGTATCGCCGACAACGAGCATGTTAAGCGGAAGTTCCACTTCAGCCGTCTGGCCATCTGTTTTTGGGACATACGATATATTAATACGCTCGCGAGGCGCGACGCTGCCTTCAAATTTTTTGCTCATAAAAGTGATCCGTCATGTTATCTCGTACAGGCCATGAACACGGCATATTCGTACCGCAAAAAATATCGGAAATGCCGCCTTGATGGCGGTGAAAATAAAATCACCACTCCTTCATCACCCCGCATTTTACGCTTCAAAATAAATAAGAAAAGGACTTTTTATCGATCGTAAAGAGGGGTATTCTGCAAGCGTTAAATAGATTGTATGAACCTGTTCAATTCGCGTCAGGTGTATTATGGCAATAATTTAAATATAGAGTTTTTTATGCATCTTATTGAATTATATAATAATTTCATTAAACATAAGCTAATCTAATGATTGCTTATTTATATATTTGTTTTGTGATTGATTAAGTGGGTATTTTTAAGGAATATCTCAAAAATTATCAAAATGATAATTCAGAAAGGATAAATACAATATTTATTCATGATTCAGCTTTGGCCATTTTATGGAGGCAATACGGACTTTGAACAGTTGGGTATGGTTATCCAGATATATATTATTAAGTTATTGCTGAATAAGAGATTTAATGATTTTAAAAATAGTTTTTACGACAACCGTAAATTCTAGCTCGGTTTGTATGTAAAAAATACTGAAAAATGATGCGGTTCCGTGAAGTGAGCTGCATCTGCCTGTCTGGGATTAACGGCAGGTCATTGTAAGTAGTAATTAACCACGTTAACAAGGAGTTTACAAATGCCAACACCGTGTTATATCTCCATCACTGGTCAGACCCAGGGAAATATTACTGCAGGTGCATTTACCGCTGATTCTGTCGGCAACATCTATGTGCAGGGGCACGAAGACGAGATGCTGGTGCAGGAATTCCTGCATAACGTTACTGTCCCGACCGATCCTCAGTCCGGTCAGCCTGCGGGTCAGCGTGCTCACAAGCCTTTCATTTTTACCGTGGCGCTGAACAAAGCGGTTCCGCTGATGTACAACGCACTGGCCTCCGGCGAAATGCTGCCAACCACTGAACTTCACTGGTGGCGTACCTCTGTGGAAGGCAAACAGGAGCATTATTTCACTACCCGCCTGACTGATTCGACGATTGTCGATATGAAACTGCATATGCCGCATTGCCAGGACCCGGCGAAACGCGAGTTCACCCAGTTGCTCGAAGTTTCACTGGCCTACCGCAAAATTGAATGGGAACACGTCAAATCTGGCACCTCCGGTGCTGACGACTGGCGCGCACCGCTGGAAGCATAAGTTAAGCCAACAGCATCCGGCTATCAGGCCGGATGCTGTTTTTGTATTACGCCGTAGAAAGAAAGGTTGTCAGTAAGGGGTTACGTTCACGGGAGATGGCGGCTGCCGGAAACTTCGGCGGTAGCGTGCCTGAACGCAAGCGTAACACTGTACTGTCACAGCCGCTTTAACAGCGAACTGTCTGTTTTTCCTTAACCCCGGAGGTTGCTATGTCAACCGGATTACGTTTCACGCTGGAAGTGGACGGCCTGCCACCGGATGCTTTTGCGGTGGTCTCCTTTCATCTGAACCAGTCACTCTCTTCGCTTTTTTCCCTCGATCTCTCTCTGGTCAGCCAGCAGTTTCTCTCCCTTGAATTCCAGCAGATCCTCGACAAAATGGCCTACCTGACGATATGGCAGGGCGATGACGTACAGCGCCGGGTGAAAGGTATGGTGACCTGGTTTGAACTGGGGGAGAACGACAAAAACCAGATGCTGTACAGCATGAAGGTGTGCCCACCGCTGTGGCGCACAGGGCTGCGCCAGAACTTCCGTATCTTCCAGAATGAGGACATCGAAAGCATCCTCGCTACGATCCTGAAGGAAAACGGTGTGACCGAGTGGAGTCCGCTGTTCAGCGAGCCGCATCCTTCCCGTGAGTTTTGTGTCCAGTACGGTGAGACTGATTACGATTTCCTGTGCCGGATGGCGGCGGAGGAAGGCATCTTCTTTTATGAGGAGCACGCGCAAAAAAGTACCGACCAGAGCCTGGTCCTGTGCGATACCGTGCGTTATCTGCCGGAGTCCTTTGAGATCCCCTGGAATCCGAACACCCGTACCGAGGTGAGCACCCTCTGCATCAGCCAGTTCCGCTACAGCGCACAAATCCGCCCTTCTTCCGTGGTGACCAAGGACTACACCTTTAAACGACCCGGCTGGGCAGGGCGTTTTGATCAGGAAGGCCAGTACCAGGATTACCAGCGCACGCAGTATGAAGTGTATGACTACCCCGGACGTTTCAAGGGTGCCCACGGGCAGAACTTTGCCCGCTGGCAGATGGACGGCTGGCGAAACAACGCAGAAGTGGCGCGCGGAACAAGCCGTTCGCCGGAGATATGGCCGGGACGGCGAATTGTGCTGACGGGGCATCCGCAGGCGAACCTGAACCGGGAATGGCAGGTGGTGGCGAGCGATCTTCACGGCGAACAGCCGCAGGCGGTACCGGGACGCAGGGGTTCAGGCACCACGCTGGATAACCACTTTGCGGTAATCCCGGCAGACCGGACATGGCGGCCACAGCCGTTGCTGAAACCGCTGGTGGACGGCCCGCAGAGCGCCGTCGTGACGGGACCGGCAGGCGAGGAAATCTTCTGTGATGAACATGGCCGCGTGCGGGTGAAATTTAACTGGGACCGCTATAACCCGTCAAACCAGGAAAGTTCATGCTGGATCCGTGTGGCACAGGCGTGGGCAGGCACCGGCTTTGGTAACCTGGCGATACCGCGTGTGGGTCAGGAGGTCATTGTGGACTTCCTCAACGGCGATCCGGACCAGCCGATCATTATGGGGCGTACCTACCACCAGGAAAACCGCACCCCCGGCAGCCTGCCGGGGACGAAGACGCAGATGACGATCCGCTCGAAAACCTATAAGGGCAGCGGGTTTAATGAACTGAAGTTTGACGATGCGACAGGGAAAGAACAGGTCTACATCCACGCGCAGAAGAACATGAACACCGAGGTGCTGAATAACCGCACCACTGATGTGATAAACAACCATGCCGAAAAAATAGGTAACAACCAGGCGATCACCGTTACCAATAACCAGATCCAGAACATTGGCGTTAATCAGATACAGACGGTTGGTGTCAACCAGGTGGAAACGGTGGGCAGTAACCAGATTATCAAAGTGGGATCAAACCAGGTTGAAAAGGTGGGGATCATTCGTGCGCTGACGGTGGGTGTGGCTTACCAGACGACGGTAGGCGGCATTATGAATACCTCGGTGGCGTTGTTGCAGTCCTCACAGGTAGGGCTGCATAAATCACTGATGGTGGGAATGGGCTACAGCGTCAATGTGGGGAATAACGTCACCTTCTCGGTGGGCAAGACAATGAAGGAAAACACCGGACAAACAGCAGTTTATTCTGCCGGTGAGCATCTTGAACTCTGCTGTGGTAAGGCAAGGCTGGTGCTGACGAAGGACGGAAGCATATTTCTCAATGGTACGCACATTCATCTGGAAGGGGAGTCGGATGTGAACGGTGATTCGCCAGTGATTAACTGGAACTGTGGTGCCACACAACCTGTACCGGATGCGCCTGTGCCGAAAGATTTACCCCCCGGAATGCCGGATATGCGGCAATTTTGAGTCAGGTGCAAAAAATTAAAACGGAACTGGTGCAGTGACCAGATAAACCATATTAAAAGCAGAAGGAATTGATTCATGGGCGGAAAACCGGCGGCGCGGCAGGGTGATATGACCCGCAAGGGACTGGATATTGTGCAGGGTTCAGCGGGGGTGCTGATAGGCGCGCCGACGGGAGTGGCCTGTTCGGTATGTCCCAACAGCCCGATAGAGGAGCAGAAGGGTAACCCGGTGAACCCGCTGCTGGGAGCAAAGGTGCTGCCGGGCGAGACGGACCTTGCGCTGCCCGGCCCGTTGCCGTTTATTCTTTCCCGCGCCTACAGCAGTTACCGGACCAGGACGCCCGCGCCGGTGGGGGTGTTCGGTCCCGGCTGGAAAGCACCCTTCGATATCCGCTTACAGGTTCATGAGCGGGAACTGATACTCAACGACAGCGGCGGCAGGAGCATTCACTTTGAGCCGCTGTTTCCCGGCGAGGTAAGCTACAGCCGCAGCGAGTCGTTCTGGCTGGCGCGGGGCGGGGTGGCGGAGCAGCACAGTTCGCAGCCGCTAAGCGCGCTCTGGCAGGTGCTGCCGGAAGATGTTCGCCTGAGTCCGCATGTGTACCTGGCGACGAACAGCCTTCAGGGGCCGTGGTGGATACTCAGCTGGCCGGAGCGGGTGCCGGGGGCGGACGAGGTGCTGCCGCCGGAGCCGCCCGCATACCGGGTGCTGACGGGCGTGGTGGACGGCTTCGGGCGGACGCTGGCCTTTCACCGGGCGGCGGAGGGTGATGTGGCGGGCGCGGTGACGGGGGTGACGGACGGCGCGGGCCGCTGTTTTCACCTGGTGCTGACCACACAGGCGCAGCGGGCGGAAGCCTTCCGTAAACAGCGCGCCACGTCTTTATCTTCCCCTGCCGGTCCCCGTTCTGCTTCCTCTTCTTCTGCTTTCCCCGACACGCTGCCCGCCGGTACAGAATACGGTGCCGATAACGGTATCCGGCTGGAGGCGGTGTGGCTGACACACGACCCGGCATACCCGGATGAACAGCCGACTGCGCCGCTGGCGCGCTACACGTACACGGCCAGCGGAGAACTGCGGGCGGTGTATGACCGCAGCGGGACGCAGGTTCGCGGGTTTACTTATGATGCGGAGCACGCCGGGCGGATGGTGGCACACCATTATGCGGGGAGGCCGGAGAGCCGCTACCGGTATGATGATACCGGTCGGGTGACGGAGCAGGTCAACCCGGAGGGGCTGGACTACCGCTTTGAGTACGGAGAGCGCCGGGTAATCATCACGGACAGCCTGAACCGGCGGGAGGTGCTGTACACGGAGGGCGAAGGCGGCCTGAAGCGGGTGGTGAAGAAGGAGCATGCGGACGGGAGCATCACCCGCAGCGAGTATGATGAGGCGGGGAGGCTGAAGGCACAGACGGATGCGGCGGGGCGGCGGACGGAGTACAGCCTGCATATGGCGTCGGGTGCGGTGACGGCGGTGACGGGGCCGGACGGCAGGACGGTACGGTATGGCTATAACAGCCAGCGGCAGGTGACGTCGGTGACGTACCCGGACGGGCTTCGCAGCAGCCGGGAGTATGATGAGAAGGGAAGGCTGACGGCGGAGACCTCGCGCAGCGGTGAGACAACGCGGTACAGCTATGATGACCCGGCGAGTGAGCTGCCGACAGGGATACAGGACGCGACGGGCAGTACAAAACAGATGGCATGGAGCCGTTACGGTCAACTGCTGGCCTTCACGGACTGCTCGGGGTACACGACGCGGTATGAGTACGACCGGTACGGTCAACAAATCGCCGTTCACCGGGAGGAAGGCATCAGCACTTACAGCAGTTATAACCCGCGTGGGCAACTGGTCAGTCAGAAGGATGCGCAGGGGCGTGAAATCCGTTATGAGTACAGCGCCGCAGGCGACCTGACAGCAACGATATCACCGGACGGTAAACGCAGCACCATCGCATATGATAAACGCGGGCGTCCGGTGAGTGTGACGGAAGGCGGTCTTACGCGCAGCATGGGGTATGACGCTGCCGGGCGCATCACCGTGCTGACCAACGAGAACGGCAGCCAGTCCACGTTCCGGTATGACCCGGTCGACAGGCTGACGGAGCAGCGTGGCTTTGATGGCAGGACGCAACGTTACCAGTATGACCTGACCGGAAAACTCACGCAGAGTGAAGATGAGGGGCTTATCACCCTCTGGCATTACGATGCGTCGGACCGTATCACCCGGCGCACGGTGAACGGTGAACGGTGAACCGGCGGAGCAGTGGCAGTATGACGACCACGGCTGGCTGACAGAAATCAGCCACCTGAGTGAAGGCCACCGTGTGGCGGTCCACTACGGCTATGACGATAAAGGCCGTCTGACGGGCGAACGGCAGACTGACGGAGAAGACGGACCGCATCCCGACGGGTGTGATACGGACGGACGACGAGCGGACCCACCACTACCACTACGACAGCCAGCACCGCCTGGTGTTCCACACGCGGATACAGCATGGCGAGCCACTGGTCGAGAGCCGCTACCTCTACGACCCGCTGGGACGGCGAATGGCGAAACGGGTATGGCGGCGGGAGCGTGACCTGACGGGGTGGATGTCGCTGTCGCGTAAACCGGAGGAGACATGGTACGGCTGGGACGGCGACAGGCTGACGACGGTACAGACCGACACCACGCGTATCCAGACGGTATACCAGCCGGGGAGCTTCGCGCCGCTCATCCGCATCGAAACAGACAACGGTGAACGGGAGAAAGCGCAGTGCCGCAGCCTGGCGGAGAAGATACAGCAGGAAGGGAGCGAGGACGGGCACGGCGTGGTATTTCCGGCTGAACTGGTGGGGCTGCTGGACAGGCTGGAGGGGGAAATCCGGGCAAACTGCGTGAGCAGTGAAAGCCGCCAGTGGCTTGCGCAGTGCGGGCTGACGGTGGAGCGGCTGGCGGCACAGATAGAGCCGGTTTATTTGCCTGAGCGAAAAATACATCTTTATCACTGTGACCACCGGGGCCTGCCGCTGGCGCTTATCAGTGAAGACGGCAATACGGCGTGGAGCGCGGAATATGATGAATGGGGCAACCAGCTTAATGAGGAGAACCCGCATCACCTGCACCAGCCGTACCGGCTGCCGGGGCAGCAGTATGATAAGGAGTCGGGGCTGTACTATAACCGTCACCGGTACTACGATCCGTTGCAGGGGCGGTATATCACCCCGGACCCGATTGGGTTGAGAGGTGGATGGAATATGTATCAGTATCCGTTGAATCCCATACAAGTGATAGACCCAATGGGGTTAGATGCGATTGAGAATATGACATCAGGTGGACTAATTTATGCCGTATCTGGTGTACCTGGATTGATTGCTGCAAACAGCATTACTAACAGTGCTTACCAGTTCGGTTATGATATGGATGCTATTGTTGGCGGAGCTCATAATGGGGCCGCCGATGCAATGAGACATTGTTACTTGATGTGTCGAATGACTAAGACATTTGGATCAACAATAGCTGACGTGATAGGTAAAAATCATGAGGCGGCAGGGAATAGACAAGGTCAGCCAGCTAAAGAAAGAATCATGGATCTTAAAAATAACACTGTCGGTATTGCTTGTGGCGATTTTTCTGCCAAATGTAGCGATGCATGTATTGAAAAATATAACACTGGGCAACTCTTCGGGTTAGATGGTATAAAAGCAGATAATCCAATAAAAGCAAAGCAAGGGAGTTCAGATGCTTCAAATTATTAGAGGCAAACTTGTCATTTTTTTAATTACCCTTTGTTTATTTGTTGTTTACCTTGGGTTTGATAACAATTCAAATTCTGACATCGTATTTTATGGACATAAAACACCAAAGAGCGTTGAGATATATCTTTCTGAAAAAAATATTATTTATAAAATAATTAATGACCAAAAAATTAGTAGAGGGAATGGTCATTTTATAAGTATAATGGTTAATAATTACAGGACGCACTGTGGAGTGGTTGATATAAATCTTAATTTTTTCAATGATATTCTTTATAGCGTGCGATTAAAAAACATTAGTAAACTGGAGAATATGGAGTTCTGCGCTAAAAAACAACGGGTGTATTTTAGTGATAAAAACAAGAAGGCTAGTTATAAAATAATTAATTATGGAGACTATTACGATGTTGATTATTATGATAACAATTTGAAAAATGAAGTTTTTGACTGGATTGGTAAATGGTCATAATGAACAACACCAGAAAGAGAAAAATATAAAATACATACAGAAAGACATGAGAGCAAGGGACGGGGCAGGGCAAGATCATGAAAATTGTGATGTAAATCACGATTTTCATCTTGGCTTTAACGCCTACAGGTGATCAAAATTTAACCTTTGGAATAACTAAAAAGATAAAAAAGGACCCAGGTGAGTATTCAAAGTTTGCTTGATTATATTTCAGTGATCCCTGATATACGACAACAAGGAAAGGTTAAACATAAATTATCTGCTATTTTGTTTCTCACCGTATGTGCAGTAATTGCAGGTGCCGATGAGTGGCAGGAAATTGAAGATTTTGGACATGAAAGACTTGAATGGCTAAAGAAATATGGTGATTTTGATAATGGCATTCCGGTCGATGACACCATTGCACGCGTTGTGAGTAACATTGACAGTTTGGCCTTTGAAAAGATGTTTATTGAATGGATGCAGGAGTGCCATGAAATCACTGATGGTGAAATTATAGCAATAGATGGAAAGACCATAAGAGGCTCCTTTGATAAGGGAAAAAGAAAAGGAGCAATCCATATGGTGAGTGCATTCTCGAACGAAAATGGTGTTGTACTGGGGCAGGTGAAAACGGAAGCCAAAAGTAATGAGATTACAGCCATTCCAGAGTTGCTTAACCTACTGTATTTAAAGAAAAATTTGATAACCATTGATGCTATGGGCTGTCAGAAAGATATCGCTTCGAAGATCAAAGATAAAAAAGCAGATTATCTTCTGGCAGTAAAAGGCAATCAGGGGAAATTACATCATGCATTCGAGGAAAAATTTCCTGTAAATGTGTTTTCTAATTATAAAGGCGATTCGTTTAGTACGCAGGAGATAAGTCATGGAAGAAAAGAAACACGTTTGCATATTGTCAGTAACGTAACGCCTGAACTTTTGTGATTTTGAATTCGAATGGAAGGGATTAAAAAAGCTTTGTGTAGCATTGTCATTCAGGCAGAAGAAAGAAGATAAATCAGCAGAAGGTGTAAGCATCCGATATTATATTTCATCAAAGGATATGGATGCTAAAGAATTTGCACATGCTATCAGAGCGCACTGGCTGATCGAGCACAGTCTTCATTGGGTGTTAGATGTAAAAATGAATGAAGATGCCAGCCGGATAAGAAGAGGAAACGCAGCCTAAATAATATCTGGAATAAAGAAGATGGCACTGAATTTATTAAGAGATTGCAAAGACATTAAGGGTGAAGAGGAAAAGAAAGAAGGCTGCGTTAAACACAGGGAAAGATCATCAGAAGTTCACTTTTTGTACTAAATAATTCGCATTTTATGTTTAAAAATTGAGATATT